>ENA-ORXM01004025-ORXM01004025.1-marine-metagenome-genome-assembly--contig:-NODE-4025-length-13530-cov-3.818553_pt1 | contig 13530 bp, 3 predicted proteins | sample MGYA00237867_ERZ511480 | MGnify/ENA primary metagenome ERZ511480 (study PRJEB26309, sample SAMN06266103) | marine metagenome | isolation source: Algal blade | place: United Kingdom:Sidmouth, United...
AAACAAGAAACAGTAAAACAAGAAACAGTAAAACAAGAAACAGTAAAACAAGAAACAGTAAAACAAGAAACAGTAAAACAAGAAACAGTAAACAATTCTATACAGAATTGAAATGAAGACTTTAATAATGAGGTCAGTATTCCAGTAATTAATTATGTACCAGAAAAGCAACTCGAGCCTAGCTTGAAGTTAAAATCTATCTAGATATCAATAAATTTAATTCACTAAGAAATAGATTGATGTATACATCAATCTATTTTTGTTTGCAACAACTCACAGTATCACTACAAAAGAAGCATTGTTTAGTAGTTATATCTCCCAATGCATAGTCTAGATACCATCGTCTCTCGAGCCAAAAGAAAATGATTTGTCTATCCAGGATCTGATATCTATGGAGGACTAGCAAATGCCTGGGACTACGGACCATATGGATCACAACTTAGAAAAAATATTTTGGATGCTTGGTGGAAATTTTTTGTCCAAGAGCAAGCTAATATTATGTGAATAGAATGAGCCATACTTATGCATCCACAAGTGCGAGAAGCGTCTGGTCATGTTTGATGATTCAATGATCCGCTTGTGGATGATAAATTGACTTGAGAGAGATTTAGAGCTGACAAGCTTATTGAAGATAGAATTGAGATAATGAGGTGAGATAAAGATGACAATGCAATAACAAAATATTTTTCTGAAACTTATCAAACTTCAAATTTAACTCCAGACTCTCGAACACTAGAACAGCAATATGATGTACTGGTCTGAGAAGAAATTCTTAATCCAAACTCCAAGAAAAAAGCAGATTGGACCGATGTTAGACACTTTAATTTGATGCTATCTACTAAGCTTTGAGTAATTGAGGATGAGAGTAGCAAGGTCTGGATGAGACCAGAAACTGCACAAGCAATGTTTGTAAATTTTAAGAATGTTATAGATACAACTAGAGCTAGATTGCCATTTGGTTTAGCTCAAGTTGGTAAAGCTTTTCGTAATGAAATCACTCCGTGAAACTTTTTGTTTCGTACAAAAGAATTTGAGCAGATGGAGATTCAAATGTTTTTGTCTTCAGAAGATAATGATACTTGGTTTACAAAATTTCAAGAGATGAGTCGAACTTTTTGGAAAGATAGAATTTGATTGTCAGAAGAAAATTTGAGAAATAGAGATCATGATAGCGATGAATTGGCTCATTATGCAAGTCAGGCACGTGATTTTGAGTATAAATTTCCACGATGACGATGAGAATTACAATGAATACATGATAGATGAGATTTTGATCTTCAAGCACATCAAAAACATTCTGGAAAAAATCTGATGTATACTGATCCATATACGTGAGAGAGATTTATACCCAATGTGATTGAATTGAGTATGTGACTCTCTAGAACAGTAGTTACTGTGATGCTAGACGCATATGCAGAAGAAGAACTCACCAATAGTAAATGACAGCCAGAGATCAGGACAGTCGCGAGATTTCCGTTTGCGATAGCACCAGTCAAGGCGGCGATATTTCCACTCATCAAAAAAGATGAAAAACAAGTAGAGATAGCAAAAAATATCTATGCGAGCTTGAGTCAACATATAGTCGTAGAGTATGATGAGGGAGGAGCGATAGGGAAGAGGTATAGGAGACAGGATGAGATCGGTACACCATACTGCATCACCGTAGACAATGAGAGTATAGACAATGGGACGGTCACAGTGAGAGAGAGGGATAGCATGGAGCAAGAATCAATATTGGTAGAGGATTTGTTACAACGAATTTTAAATAAAAAAAATACCTAGGATGCAATTGCATGCCTAGGCTCATAGTTTGGATTTTTTACAACCCTGAGGTTCCATTTTGTGATATACTTAGCACCTACTCTTGCCCGGTATATCTCTTTGTAAAATATGCCCTGATAGAGTATAAAAGCTAATACTGCACTACCGGAATAGAGTTGTAAAAATGTAGGCTGAAGTATAGATAATACAATAAATCCGCTTGGTATAACAAAGTAGAATACGATTGCCATACATTTTGATAATCTTTTCATTTTTAAATTGTTTAGATTATAATATATCAATTTAAATTATAAAGTCAATCTTTTATTGTAAAATCATAAGATGAAATATTTTGTAGGAGTGTTGATAAGTATGGGATTTCTCGGTTTTTGATACACGACACCGCTCAATAATGTCTCAGCAGTCGAAGCCCAGACAACCATAGCTGTAGATGATCTGTATCTGATCAATTATTATCAAGATCTCATCAAGACTGTAGAATCAAGCTGTCCTTCATCGGAGATAGAGATAGCTAGCTCACTTGCTACTGAGATTATCACCAAGCTAGATATACTATATGATACATACTCTGCATCACAACAACTCAATGAATCATTATATTTACATGATAGTCTATCTGTATTGCAACTAGATGGAGTGCAAAATATATCCAATACATATTACTGCGCACTAAAATATATACTCTATACTATCCAGTCACGAGCTAGAGATCTACATCTCAAAGTCATGACAGATACTGGTATTATTAAGGATTTTGAGAGATTTGCTCCTGGATGACCAATCCATGGATATGATGTCAAAGAAGAGCTCATGAAGACCTATATAGCAGAGCTTGAGTGATACAAAAAATTATTATGAGTAGAATTAGAGTTTCAACCATGAAAACAAATCGCTGGGATTGATTATCCCTCTATAGACCTTATGAAATTGAGTGATCAATTGATGCAGCTCACAGTATACAAAGCACTATATATGCTACGTGATAGATGATTGTTTGTAGATACGGATATTGCTCAGTTACAGGACAAAATTAAGTTGGATATGCAGCTTTCTTGTGGTACTTTTCATGGAAATTATTCACTCACAGAAAATTTTATCAATTGAGTGCATGAGTCATTTGAAGTACAGTCTATACCATTGAATGTCAATGTATGTGGCAATTATTTTTTGCTTCAAGAGCTACCTACTCATTATCTAAAAATTGTAATTCACGAGCTAGCTCATCATTATTATTATTTTCATGATGATGCAGTATCCAATACTTTTGAGGATATCTGTCGAGATCAGTTTGGCAACAAAAGAGGTAGATGTACTTTAGAAGATTTTGTGACAGAGTATGCTCAATCAGAGCCTGCCGAAGATTATGCAGAGCATTTTATGTATCGATTTTTGGACTTATTACCTCCAGATCCATCACCTATCTTGACACAAAAAATTCAGTATTTTGAAGCAAGAAGATAATCAAACAATAATAATATCATATGTCAATTATATATATCAAATAACTCGCTGTAAGTTGCGAGTTATTTTTTATTTTTTATACTTAAGTTATAGAGCGTTTTCAATTTTATTAGATCATGAGCAAGTATCATATATCACATCCATTGTATGTCTGAGTCTTTTGACTTATCATCACAAGTGTCTTAGTTTGACTATATACATATTTTTCTTGATGATTTGTTGATCAGAGTAGTCTCGGTCAGCCTATACAAGATCAGTCCGATTCAGCCGATGCATCAGATATTTTTGCTTCTTATAGAGATGTTGCTTGTGTCTCCAACACTTGTTTTGATACTTGTGCTCAGGATTGATTTACTGACAAGTTTTGTGGTATCAAGTGTGAGTCTAATGCCTGATGCACACAGTGATATGAGGATCTGATAGCTAGTAATACGCTCTATGCTGTACAGAGTGATAGAGATGGCGTACTACCAAATACCACCACACTCAGAGTAGAATTCGACTCATTGTATCAAGATATTGATATTTTAGAAGTATTTGAATCACAACAAACCAACAAAATATCATATCAAAAGACCCAGCAACAAAAATTGGATCTCGTGTCGTGAGATTTGCAAGAGGAGGTGGAATCTACTCTCTCGTATTTTGATATAGCATTGGAGGCGTATGATATACTCAGTATCTCCAAACCATACAAAAAACGAGACTCGATAGTGCAAAATCTCCCTGATGTGTACCTTATACATTTTGGTCAGGAGTGAGATGCATCACGTTTTGCTGCTGATATGGAGTATCTGGCTACGATAGATCAGGCAGACTATATGCCTCGTTATATGACTTATGCGATCACTGATGATACATATGCTGATGCATCTTGGCGATATGATGCTTTTCCAGGGACCAATGCTTACAAGACAAGAGATCTGATAGATAGCGATATTTACACACCTACCAAGGTAGCGATTATCGATGATGGGAGTAATGAAATATACACACCAGAAGATCTTAACGGCAAGATTTTTAATAATACGCAACTATGACCTCACGGGACACATGTAGCAGGTATTGCTGCAGCTATAGCTGACAATGCAATATGAGTCAGTTCTATAGCTGATACGCTGATTCAACTACATACGTATGTGGGGATATGAGCAGATATTTATCGACTAGATGCAGTATACGATGCAGTGCAGGACGGTGCCAAGATCATAAGCGCTTCAATATGATGTGATGCTACACCCTATGCTGTCACCTCGATACCAAAATCCCAGCGAGACTCAATATGTTATAACCAAGAAGAAGAAATAATTCTTCAAGCATTAGCTGACCAATGAATTTTGTTTATTGCTGCAGCAGGCAATGACGGAGAACAAATAAATTACCTAACATACCCAGCATGATATAAGTCGGTATTTGCTGTGTGAGCATCAGGCAAAGATGGCAAGAAAGCAAATTTTTCTCAATGAGATGCTGATATCTACGCACCTGGTGTTGAGATACTCTCTACGGTGATACCAGGCACTGATCTAGGGCCTCGCTGCAATGATTTTGACAATAATAGTTTTGGTCGCTGTACAGGCACATCCATGTCTACACCTATGATAGCATCAGCTGCTGCTTTGATCACAGCATTAGATGTTGATATCACACCTGATCAGATACAACAAATATTGATAGATAGCGCAAATATTGCTTCTTGAGTTCCTGTACTAGATATTTGTGTTGCTGTTTCTAATGTATTGGGACTATCGGACGACTACTGTGATGGCATCAATATTGATGCACTAGTAGCATCAGATCAAGCTATATGTGGTAATGGATACTTAGACAGTGATGAAGAATGTGATTCAAACATATCAGTAGATCAGTGTGGAACTTGATTGCTTTGTGGTGCATTTTGTAGGTGTGAGATTGACAAAAGTTTTACAACTCAGAGTACTGCAAATAATGAATTTGATCCACTTGATGCAGCTTGTGATGATGGCATCATCAATGGAAATGAAACAGATATAGATTGTGGAGGAGACTGTCTACCAGGTGATATAGCACAACATTGTGACAATCCCGATGACTGCAATAGCTGATACTGTGAGTTAGAATGAGGTATCCCGTGATGATGTACTATTGATAGTGACTGTACTGATGGCCTTCGATGCAATGGTATCGAGTACTGCGACAATGGTCTTTGTAAGTATAGCCCAAATCAATGCCCAGGAAATAACGAAGGCAATGAACAAGAAAGAAAATGTGAAAACTCTCAAAACTCATGTAATGACTGAATGTTGTGAGATGGAGAGTCTGATATAGACTGTGGGGTGGTATGTGCTACACAGTGCGAGATAGATGCAAAATGTCTGGTCAATGAAGACTGTGATAGTGGTTACTGTAAGTATGACGTATTGAGTGGTCAATGATCTGAGTGAAGCGTTTGATGATGAGACGACCTTATTACTCAGTCATATAATCAGTGAGGTAGATCTCTAGATATAGTCCCAGGCAAATATCTTATCAAGATAGATCATAACGATCCACAAAATACAACAATTCCGTATCTTCAAAATCTATCTATCAACGACAGTCCGGCTCTATATATCCAATCACTCCAATCACAAGTAGGCACACTATCAATAAATAATACTTCCAAAGCAACTGTATTGAATGGTGCATCTCAGCTGGCAAATATGTGACTCCAAGAAATCAATCCATTGTTTGATGAGGTAAGGATGGCACAACCAATGGTGCTCAATGCTCAATGAATAGATTCGTATAGTATTAGAAATAGTTATGCATTGAGTTTTGATACAACCAATCCAAATTTTGATGAGTCTGAAGTAGAGTCTTGGCTAGAGACAGTAGTAGGTGAGTGAGACGATGCTCTTATTGAACCATACCCTATGTATTATGCTACTCACGGATTGCCAGACGACCCAGAGACCGACAATATGCGATACATCAAAAAAGTCGAAGCTCCCTCAGCTCGAGAATCTACTGCACAGTGAAATGCACAAAAAATGGTGACAGTAGCAGTAGTAGACAATGGTTTTCAAAAACATGTAGACTATATGGACAATGTTGTAGATGCATACAATGCCTACTATCCAGCCGGTGATCCATACAATGGTTGTGAACATGGTACTCATACAGCTGGATCAGTGGCAGCTACTACTGACAATGGTCAATGAGTCCCAGCAATCTCTCACAATGTAGATCTTATGTTGGTAACTGCAGCCAGTAACTGCCAGTGATGATTAGAATCCACATTTGAATGAATGTCTTATGCAGCCAAAAATGGTGCTGACATCATCTCTATGTCTTATGGATGATCTAGAGGTGTAGCTAGCATGCAAAACATGATCAATAGCTATCCAGATACCCTTTGGATTGCTGCAGCAGGCAATGATAATTCTTCTCGCAAGTTTTATCCTTGTGCATATGATGATGTCTACTGTGTAGCTGCATCATCTTGTGGTGATCAGAAGGCAAGTTTTTCAAATTATGGTGAACATGTAGATATCACAGCCCCAGGTACCAATATACTGTCTACGTACCCATCCAATCAATATAGAAAGCTTAATGGGACTTCTATGGCTACACCTATTGTGGCTAGTTTGGCTGCATTGGTGTACTCGTATGAGACGGACAATGAGTGAGAGCCTATAAATATACAAAGACTAACAGAAATAATCGACGACACCGCTGATGATCTACCAAACTCTACAGCCTATAGTCAAGGCAAGCTGGGCGCTGGTCGTATCAATGCATGTGGCGCAGTCAACGAAATACTCGGTATAGACTGTGAAGCAACAGTATGATGATGACCATGTGAAGGCTGAGGCTGATGATGAGAGACAGGAAGCGGTACTTGAGGCTGATGAGGCTCGTTATGATGAGGCTGATGATCTGGAGGAGGCTGAGGTGGCTCTTGATGATGAGGTTCCGGTAGCTGATGATCTGGAGGAGGCTGAGGTGGCTCGTGATGATGAGGTTGAGGAGGTGGATCTTGCGGTGCACAACCATTGATTTTTAGTCTCAATGCATACAATCGTCTCGTGCGTGAATGAGAGATCTTGGAGTGAAAATTTTTTGCCAAGATAGATGCTTGAGCAGATGCTGCTATCAATGCATTTACGCCCAAAAAACTCTTGTCAGACTATAGTGAGGATATGGACAAAGAAATATATCTAGAAAAACATCGTGATGTATGAGCTAGTATTGCATCGAGCTCAGTATCAGTGTATGATTATATATATGAGTTTTTTGGTGCTTGATTGACTCAGATCACATGAGTATACGATCAATCTATGACCACAAATTCTCTGATCAATACTTATGAACTTACTTTTGAGCCTCAAGCGGATTTCGACAAGATTGAAAAACTTTTTGAGACTTCTATTTTGGATGATACTTTTGATTATGTAGAGTATGTACCAGCGATGGAAGTATATGATACACCAAATGATCCTAAGACAAGTGGTATGCGATATATACCAACCGTGGAAGCGGATAAGGCATGGCAAGCAGGTGCAGACAATCACAATGGAAAATGAAGTGTGACTGTTGCAGTAGTAGATGATGGATTTGCAAATCATCCAGATCTAGCAAACAATGTAATCGATGCAAAAAATGTCTCCTGATGATGATCTGCATACAATGGATGCCTCCATGGGACACATACTGCATGATCGGTATCAGCAGTCACTGACAATGGTCAGTGAGTACCAGCAATATCCCATAATGTAGATCTCATGTTGGTTACTACTTCATCATGATGTAGGACACTGCCAGCAGCATATCAGTGAGTGAGTTATGCAGCTCAAAATAGTGCAGATGTTGTGAGCATGTCTTTTGGTGGATGAGGATATTCTCAGACACGACAAGATATGTTTGATAGTTACAAAGATCGTACAGTATTTTTAGCTGCAGCTGGCAATGATGGATCTCAAAGATGTAATTATCCTTGTGCATATGATGGTGTGTACTGTGTAGTGGCTTCAGACCAGTCTGACAACAAGGCGTCTTTTTCTACTTACGGATCTCATACTGATATCTCAGCACCAGGCAAAGATATTCTTTCTACAGCTCCATGATGATACCAAAAACTCAGTGGTACATCCATGGCTACTCCCGTGACAGCGAGTTTAGTAGCATTGTTGCTAGCGCATGATGTGCAAGATCCTATGGCAGTCATAGCACAGACTGCAGATAAAATGCCTGATAGCAGGCGATCTCAATGATTACTCTGAGCTGGTCGTATCAATGTATGTCGCGCAATAGATGAGTCAACAAGTCTGTCATGCAATCCAACTGGTGCATGATGAGGCACAGTGTGAGGATGATCGACATGATCTGGATCTTCATCTGGATGAGGCAGTACTGGTGGTACTAGCTGATCTGAGAGTGGTTGATCTAGTTGATGATCGACGTGATGATGAGAGTTTGACCAATGTCCTGATGATCCAAACAAGAGTACTCCTGGAGCATGTGGCTGCGGAGAATCTGATGCAGATACTGACAACGACGGCATCCCAGATTGTATAGATATCTGCTTAGACGATCCTACCAAAGAAAAACCTGGAGCATGTGGCTGCGGAGAATCTGATGCAGATACTGACAACGACGGCATCCCAGATTGTAGAGAAGAACCAGAAGATGAAGATCAATGTCCTAGTGACCCTGACAAAATAATGCCATGAGCATGTGGCTGCGGAAATACTGATACTGATACTGATGGAGACAATATACCAGATTGTCTGGATGAGTGTCCTGACGATCCAAATAAATCTACCCCATCTTCATGTGGCTGTAGTGTAATAGATACTGACTCTGATGGAGACGGTACCGCTAACTGCTTAGATCAATGCCCTGATGATGCTAATAAAACAATGCCATGATCTTGTGGCTGTGGTATAGATGATGCAAGCTGTCAGGCTAGATCATATGGATACTGTGAAGCGCCAGATTCATCAGTATCTACTATGCAAGATACTTTTTGATTGTGAGCTGGTATCTGTAGAGATGCTTTTGATACATTGCCTATTTGTGGAGATAACAATATAGAATGAAATGAAACATGTGATGACGGCAACAATATTTGATGAGATGGTTGCAGTGAGATTTGCCAGATAGAATATCGTAGGTGTAGATCTGGAGCTTGCGCTCGATCTGCCTCAGATAGTGGAGTGGCATGTGAGTTCGATGATCAGTGTAGCTGATCTGATGATGGCTGATCCAACTGATGATCAGATTCTGGAAACACCTCTGGAGGTACAGATGGATGATCTGATGGAGATGGTACATCCCAGGCATATCCATATATATGAGTATCATATATCGCATCCGATCCAGAGATGTCGATATGATGAGATGGGGTATTGCGTGTAGATATACAATACAAAACCTACGAAAAAGCTTATCCAGAAGCAAGTATATGAGTACTAGTCAAACATCCTCCCGGTCGATTGGTCAAAGCAAATGAAGCAGATATCGTCTCAGATACACTAGATATCTCCTCGATCAATACTGAGTGAGTTTCCACAACTTTTGTGATTCAGATGGACCAATGATTTAGCATCAATACCAATGAATGATTTGAGAGTGATATACATCAATGAACTCTCGAGATACCAATACATGTGATCTGATGAGCATTTTCTACCTCTGTATTCGAAGTTTTGAGTGGATGTTTTGGGCTAGAGTCTGGAAACTATAAATATATAGGTACTGAGACATGTAGCACATCATCTAGAGTGACAGATAGTATCAATATACTAGACAAACAAGTAAGGATATCGGTATCAGATGGTCTCCCAGGTATAGGGAGAGCTGAGATAGTAACTCCTCCTGGTTCGTCAGATGGATGAGATACGTGAGGAGGTTGAGAAGATGATTGAAGTGGTGATTGAAATGATACATGATCTGACTCATGATCAGAGAGTGGATGATCCAGTGATGGTGAGCATGGATCTCCTGACTGATGAGAAGATACATGATGAGACATAGAGATACCAGCACCAATACCTGAGCCTGCCCCAGAATGTCAGCGAAGATCTCCAGAGCGACAGTGATGTCACGATCTCATCGACAATGACTGCGATGGTCTGGTGGACTGTGAGGATAGTGACTGTGCTGGTGCATGTAGCAACGGAGAACACGGATCAGGTATCCCACTGTGTGGTGATGGTATTACATTCCAATGAACAGTAGAATCAGATCCACTCTACGAGCAGTGTGATGATGGAAACTTGTTGGATGGAGATGGATGTACGGCTTGTCGTTTTGATCCTGGATGGGTGTGTGAGTGACTCTCTCCTACAGTATGTAGCTCTAGAGAGTGTAGTGGTCATGCTGAGTACTATAGCTCAAGCACCAATGGTGGCACATGTTGTGCTGGACTTGCATCTGTCCAATTCACTAAAGGTATCCATGCGATATGAGCTGACACGATACAGTATATACTCTGCTATAATACTAGCATAGATACTCCGATATGTCAGGATGACGTAGATCGCGAATGACGATACATCCGCTCATCATCACAAGATACGTGAAAAACATTGATTTTTGAAAATTCTTGTGAATCACAGTTTGCTGATTTTGCTGCTGAGATAGATCAATTTGTCCGCAATGGGACCAATCTTTGTGCTGATGGTGAGCGTGCTGCTTGAGATTTTGCTGATGCACGTAGTAGCAAGGTAGTTCGAGCTATCGATACACTAGCAGACTACTGTGTGGTGAGATGAAGAGGCTGAGGTACAAATTTTGATCCAAAATCAAGACTCTCTAGAGCAGAATTTGTAAAAATGTTGGCAAAATCATTGGGTATTGTGGATACAACAAACCGATGACCAGAGTGATCTGGTCAGGTCAATGTGTGATATCTGGATATAAAAAATACTCATCGAGCTGCAGAATATATAGCATATCTAGATACCCAGTGATACTTATCTCCACTGCAGTGAAACATCTTCAAAGATAATATCTTCTGACCAAATAGGTCTATCACGGTACCGGAAGTAGCTGCAATACTTGCTCTGGTGTCAGATGGTCAGTATATGACGACCTTACAAATCCAAGATATGCTAGACAACAATAAGTATCCAAATAGAGAGCAGATAGCAGAGTTATTGGTGAGAAAGTTTATGCCATATATGGTAGACGGACTTCATCTCCAATGAAAAAATACTCTCTACCTCCAGGAACTAGTGGCTGAGTTGCAATGAAAAAATCAAGAAGAACAATACGATCTTCTCCAGCAACAGATAATACTACTAGATGGTGGAGATGAGTGAGATACTCTCTGACAAGGTAGTCTGTATCCATATCGACTTGCTTCCTACCTCAGACAGCTCACAAATCAATAGTGTTTATATTGTGTTGTCACATATTATGATATATTATGTATTTATCACATCTCTAATCACACTTATATAGGCCCAATATTTCCAAAAAATGTCAGTAGAGACTATACTCTTAATAGTATATTTTCTACTTTTTTGTTATGAATACATCTATCGAACCATTGTATCTCCAGGGTAAGAAATTGCCTCAAACTTCATACCCTCTTTTCTCTAGAGAGCGATTTCAGCTACATCGATCATTGGTGATTGGCACACTTTTCTTGATAGGGCTGATGTTTTTTGCTTTGATTTTGAATAATAGAAGTTGAAGTAATGATTTAGGTAATTTTACCACTCAGTGAGTATGATCATGTCAATTAAAAATTGATTGTAGGTCTATAACAGAACAAAATGATTGTACGACAGTCAGAGTTGATTGATACGGTTGAGTGGTGTGTTCACGAAATGAAAATACTACTAATAAATGTAATTTTCTTACTCCTCCTTTTCCATCAAATTGATCTTGCGAATTCCAGGGTCAATCTGAAGATAATTGTAATAATTATTATGGCTGCGAATGGATTTATATTTATGATTGTCCATTATTACAAGCTGATTATTGAAGCTCCTGTGATGATGAAAATTATAACACCACAATTGATGTAATTCAAGATGATTGCTCTTGCTCTTGAGATTGTACAAATCCAAAACGCTATTATATCGATAGTGATTGAGACTGATATTTGAATGTAGAAGTTTATGATGATACATGCTATCCTAAAGAAAATTATATACTTGGTGAGTTGCCTGAAGAATGGGACTGTGATGATACAAATCCTGACATTTGGAAAGATTGTTGACTAACTTGTTCTTGAGCAACACCTTGTGAAGTCAACTGATCTTGTGTAGCTCAAACATCATACTATCAAGATCGAGATGATGATGGATATGGAAATCCAACGAGTACTGTATTGTCTTGTGATCCTATACTAGGCTATGTGACAGATAATGCTGACTGCGATGATCAAGATAAAAATGCACACCCAGGTGCAAATGAAATATGTGACGAAATAGATAATGACTGTGATTGAAGTATTGATGAGTGATTGAGTTGTGATGAGGTGCTATGTGGAGAATGTGATATCTGAGCAAATCAAGTATATTGTAACAAAAATCGTGAAGTAAGTACTTGTGAAATAAAAGAGACAACAATATTGAATTGTGGTGTAGAGAGCATTGATATATGTGGTGTATATACATGTCCAAGTGAACAAACTCCCAATCCAGACAAGACTGATTGTTGTGATGATCTAGATGGTAATGGTATATGTGGAGATCAAAGCTCTTGAAGTATTTACTGTACATATACTTGTAATGACTGACAATTTACTTTGGACAATAGTAATTCATCAACGTGTAGTGCTGTATCATGTAACTCATCTGTGACGGATGGTAGCACTTGTTGCTCTCTAGACTGTGATGGTATTCAAAATGATGGATGAAGTTGTGAAACTGTATGAGATATCTGTTACAATCAACCACAATTTGATTTCGACAATGATGGTGATCTTGATTTTGATGATATTGAGTTATTGAGGCAACTAATTGCAGGAACCTTGCCTTGATGAAATATTGCTAATCCTGAGATAAATTTTCCATGAAAAAACCGAGATCCAAATGACTCTTGAGGTCTATCTACTGAGGATTTGACTCTCATTCGATTAGTCTTACAAACAGATAATTGTGAATTTAATCCACCTATCTCCAAATGATACGCTTGTGATAACTCAAACAATACTTGTTCAGAATGCACGATAGGTACCACTTGATGTTACAATACGTTAGCTGATTGTAACGCAAATTGTGAAGAAGAGGTATGAGATATCTGTTACAATCAACCACAATTTGATTTCGACAATGATGGTGATCTTGATTTTGATGATATTGAGTT
>ENA-ORXM01004027-ORXM01004027.1-marine-metagenome-genome-assembly--contig:-NODE-4027-length-13526-cov-3.197041_pt1 | contig 13526 bp, 16 predicted proteins | sample MGYA00237867_ERZ511480 | MGnify/ENA primary metagenome ERZ511480 (study PRJEB26309, sample SAMN06266103) | marine metagenome | isolation source: Algal blade | place: United Kingdom:Sidmouth, United...
AGCTGCTGGCAGCGGGGATGACCGGGTCCGTCAATTCGCTCGACGTGGGCGGGCTGAAACTGCCCGACGGGCCGCCGCATGGGTTGGGGCAGTTCTATATCCTGATGGATCCGGGCACCCACGGGGACCATTTCGCCGATCGCTTTGCCCGTGTGGCGGATGCGGTCACAGCGCCGATTTTGCGGATGAAGCTCGGGCGGCCAGCAGACTACGGACTTCAGAATGCAGGGAAAGGGCCGATGGCGCAGGTCATCGAGGATGCGCGCATTCCGTTGATCGACGTCGGAACGCTCGCCGCGATCCGCAAAGGTATGATAAACACGCGCCCCGCGATCAAACATTTCGATGCGGACGGCGTGACCTTTGTGGACGGCGTCCAAGGTATTTATGACGCGGTGATCTGCGCGACAGGCTACCGTGCTGATTTGCGCGACCTTTTGCCGGACGTGAAGGGCGTGATGAACGATGCGGGCAAACCGCGCGCGAGTGGTGTGCGGACTGCTGCCAGAGGATTGTATTTCTGCTCCTATTGGGTGTCGCCGAATGGGCAGCTTGCCCAAACCGCCCGCGAGGCAGAGGCGATTTCAGCGGATGTGGCGCAATTGGCGCTACCGCATGCGTCAATTCACGCGTAGACCGGCCCCATGCAAATAGTCCGTTTAGAAGATGCCAAGCATCTGCCGTTTTGGCGTCGCCCGATAACATTGTTGTTCATGATGGCCTTGGCCATGCCGATTGCGTTTAATACGTGGGCGGCGCTGCTCAATAACTTTGTGATCGAGGTTGCAGGCTTTGACGGGTCCGACATCGGCTGGCTGCATACGGTGCGCGAAATTCCGGGATTTTTTGCCATCGGTGTGATTGCCCTGATCATATTTATACGCGAACAAGTGCTTGGACTGGTGGCCTTGGTCATGCTGGGCGCTGCTACGGCGGTGACCGCATATTTCCCGAGTATGTACGGGATTTTGACCCTGACGATGCTGTCGTCCATCGGGTTCCATTATTACGAAACAGTCAATCAATCCTTGCAATTGCAGTGGATCGAAAAAGCACGTGCGCCGCAAATGATCGGCTGGCTGATGGCCGCAGGATCAGCGGTCACATTCGTGGCTTACGTCCTGATCGTGATGACGTGGCAGCGGCTCGATCTGTCCTATGCGTTCGTTTACATGCTGTCAGGCGGGATCACCGTTGCAATTGCCGTGTTCTGCTTGTTTGCCTACCCGCAATTCGAAAGCCCGAATCCGCAGATCAAGAAACTGCTGCTGCGCCGCCGTTATTGGCTGTATTATGCGCTGCAATTCATGGCGGGTGCTCGGCGTCAGATTTTCGTGGTTTTCGCGGGCTTTATGATGGTCGAAAAATTCGGCTTTGACGTGCATGAGGTGACATCACTGTATCTGCTGACGTTGCTCACCAATATTTTCGTGGCCCCGATGATGGGGCGCTTGGTCACGATATTTGGCGAACGTCGCGCGCTGTTGTTCGAATACCTCGGGCTGATCGGCGTGTTTTTGGCCTATGGTGGCGTGTATTTCTTTGGCTGGGGCGTGGCGATTGCGGCGACGCTTTATGTTGTCGACCACATCTTTTTTGCCCTCGCATTGGCCTTGAAAACCTATTTCCAGAAAATTGCTGATCCAAGTGATATCGCGCCAACGGCAGCGGTGGCGTTTACCATTAACCATATCGCGGCGGTATTCCTGCCTGCGGGGTTGGGATATTTGTGGCTGGTCAATCCGGCGGCTGTGTTTGTGCTGGCGGCGGGCATGGCATTTGTGTCTTTTGCCCTCGCACTTTTGATCCCGCGCCATCCGGCCAAGGGTCACGAAACCGTGTTTCAACCCCGCCTTATGGCCGCCGCCCAGTAGTAATCGGGCGGCTTTGCCCCATATCATGCATGTACCTAGATAAAGGAGCCCGCGATGCTTTCTATGTTCCGCACAAAATCCGAGATGGTCACCGCTGACACCGCATTGCCGGGGCGCGATGCGCCTATTCCAACGGCTGACGGTCATTTCGTCCTCAATACCCCGTTGCACGAGGTGTCCGAGGGCATGGAGGTCGCGATTTTTGGCATGGGCTGTTTCTGGGGCGTTGAACGCATGTTCTGGACGCTTGACGGTGTGTTCAGCACATCCGTTGGCTACGCCGCAGGGTTCACCCCCAACGCAACCTATGAAGAGGTCTGCACAGGCAAAACGGGCCATAACGAGGTTGTGCGCGTCGTGTTCAACCCGTCCAAGATCAGCTATGACCAGTTGCTGCAAGTATTCTGGGAAGGGCACGACCCGACCCAAGGCATGCGCCAAGGCAACGACGCAGGCACGCAGTACCGGTCCGGTATTTATACCACATCGGACGCGCAGGCGGCAGCCGCCGAGGCCAGCAAGGTGGCCTTCGCCCCGCGTCTGCTTGCGGCGGGTTATGGGGCGATCACCACGGAAATCCTGCCAGCCCCGACATATTATTTTGCCGAAGGTTATCACCAGCAGTATCTGGCCAAAAACCCCAATGGCTATTGCGGGATTGGCGGCACGGGCGTGACATGCCCGATTGGCACAAATGCCTAACACCGATTGACCAAAGCAGGGCGATTGCCTAGGCGATGGGGGTATCCATTTCCGAAAGCAATCGCCCCATGTTGTCCTACTCCGCCCTGACCATCGCACCGAACGAAGATGACGCCGCAGCCCTGTGCGAAGACCTTGAGGCGCTGATGCCAGAACCCACAGGCACGGGCATATTCGAGATCGAGGACGGGTCTGGTTTGTGGGAAGTAGGGGCCTATTTCACCGATGCGCCTGACGCCGCGGGACTGGCTGTGCTGGCATCCATTCACGGCGTCAAAGATTTTCTGATTTCCGAAATTCCTGACCAAGACTGGGTTAGCAAGGTGCGCCGCGAATTGTCGCCAGTCGCAGCAGGGCGCTTTTTTGTCTACGGCAGTCATGACGCCGACAAGGTGCCAGAAGATTGCGTGCCTTTGTTGATCGAGGCTGCAATGGCATTCGGTACGGGCCACCATGGCACGACGCTTGGCTGTTTGCGCGCATTTGATGCGCTCATTGATGATGGATTTGCCGGAGAGGCGATCATTGATGTCGGTTGCGGCACGGCGGTGCTTGCGATGGCCGCGGCCTCTGTGCTGTCGGGAACGATATTGGCCAGTGACATTGATCCGCTTGCCGTGGAGGTCGCATCAGCCAATGTAGCCGCCAACGGGCTGACCGGACGCGTGACTTGCGTGGTGGCCGCAGGTTTTGACGCCCCCGCCCTCAAGGCCACGGGTCCATACGATCTTGTTTTCGCCAATATTCTAAAAGGGCCGCTGATCGGCTTGGCACCTGACATGGGGCGGGTGGTCAAGCCAGAAGGCTATGTGATTCTATCGGGCATTTTAAACACCCAAGCCGATGAAGTTACTGCTGTTTATTGCGAAAATGGCTTCAATCTTGTCAAACGCGATAGCATTGTTGACTGGACCACATTGACGCTGAAAAAGAAAAGTTAATGCGGTCAATCCGTTAAGGGATTTTTAACCTTCGCCATATTTTTGCCGTATTTCAGAACGAAAAATACCAAAGCGTGGGGGCGCTTGTTCTGGAATTGTTATGTATATCTCTGCTCCTTTTGAGCGCCGACTAAAGAAAATTGTACGGCGTCATCACCGTCTGAGCTATGGCTCGGTCCGAAAGGTTACGTCCTCGGGGCTGATCGTGACACGACCGCGGATATTTCAACCGAAGTTCCCGTTGAAATGGCTCGTGTTGGTTCTCGTCGCTTGCTTTGCGTTCAAATGTTATTTGTACCTTGATCTGGGCGCGTCCGACTACAACGCGCGTCTTGCCGGATTACGTGATGGTACGCGTATTGAACAGGCTGGCGCATGGGTGATGCAAGTTGATCCCGCGACTGCCTTTGTTGCGCGGGTCGTGAACAATTTCGGGCTTTAGGCTGCGCGAAAAATTACAAACAAAAAGGCCGCGATCCAAATCAATGGACCGCGGCCTTTTCGTGTTTTGCGCCAATCCTTCGGATTAACGTGTTTTGCGTGCCGCAATCATGTCGATGTCTGCGAATGACAGGCCAATGTCATCCAATTCGCGCGCAGTCAGTTGGGACAAGGACTTACGTGTGACGCGCACATCGTTCCATGACGCGATGGTGCCGCATGCGTTTGCGACGAAATTTGTGATGCGACCTGCAGAGAGGACAGCGACGGGGCGGGTTGTGTCAAAAGCAGCCATTGGCTCATTCCTTGGATATGCTGCAGGTGCAGCGTTGAATTGATAACCTGCATCTAGTGCCGCAAAATTCATCCCGCCAGTGTTGTTTTTGCATGCCACCTATGCGTTTTCAGAATGCCTATTTATTAATCAACAAAATATGTAAAACCCTTGTTTATAAAGCTGGAAACCGTCGTATTTGACGCGGATTATGATGCAGTCAGGCTGATATGCCTATGCAGCATTTTTACCACGAATCAATCGCTGCTTGGTTTATGTTCGCGTTTTGTGCTAAATTTTCCCAAAGCCGGACAACACGGCGTGACACAAGGGGCGGCAAATGCGCGTTTTAGGAATCGATCCGGGGCTGCGGAACATGGGGTGGGGCGTCATCGAAGTCACAGGTTCGCGTCTGACCCATGTCGCAAACGGTGTTTGCACCTCGGAGGGCAAGGATGATCTTGGCTTGCGGCTTTGCGCATTACACCGACAGTTGACGGCGGTTATTCATGCCCATGCGCCTGACACGGCCGCGGTGGAACAGACGTTTGTGAACAAGGATGGTGCTGGCACGCTGAAATTGGGTCAGGCCCGTGGGATCGCGATGTTGGTGCCCGCGCAAGCGGGACTGCATATCGGCGAATATTACCCCAATGCGATTAAAAAGGCTGTCGTCGGTGTGGGCCACGCTGACAAAAAACAGATCGATCATATGGTGCGCCTGCAATTGCCAGGTGTGCAGCTTGCAGGGCCTGATGCGGCTGATGCGCTTGCGATTGCCATTTGCCATGCGCATCATATGCAATCAGCGGGCCGCTTGTCGGCAGCATTGGCAAAGGCATCGGCATGATTGGTAAAATCGCAGGCATACTTGAATACCGCAGCGCCGATCACATCCTGATCGATGTGCGCGGCGTGGGCTATATTGTTTATGTGTCCAATCGTGTGATTGCCGGATTGCCCGCCAATGGCGATGCGGTGGCGCTTTATACCGATCTTTTGGTGCGCGAGGACAATCTACAGCTTTTCGGCTTTACCACATTGGTGGAAAAGGAATGGCACAGATTGTTGATGTCCGTGCAGGGCATCGGGGCAAAGGCATCCATGGCGATCCTTGGCACACTGGGTGCAGAAGGCGTCAGCCGTGCGGTTGCGCTGGGTGATTGGAATGCGCTGGCGAAGGCCAAAGGTGTCGGTCCCAAAACCGCGCAGCGCGTCGCGATTGAGCTGAAGGACAAGGCGCCCGGCGTCATGGCGATGGGCGGCACCATAGGTGAGGCCATGGGGGATGAGGTGATCGAGGTTGACGCACCCAAGCGGCGGGCGCCCGCGCCCGCAGCCAACCCTGCCCAATCAGAGGCGCTATCGGCCCTGACCAACCTCGGGTATGCCCCCGGTGATGCTGCGGGTGCCGTCGCCGAGGCACTGGGTGCCGCGCCGGATCAAGATACTTCTGACCTGATCCGCGCAGCCTTGAAGCTGCTGGCCCCGAAAGGGTAGGGGTGGTTCATGGAATTTGAACCTGATATCCGCCCCGAGCAGCAGGCCGGAGACGCGGACCGCGCGCTGCGCCCGCAAACCCTTGATGAGTTTATCGGCCAGCGTGATGCGCGCGCAAACCTAAAGGTGTTCATCGAAAGCGCGAAGATGCGTGGCGAAGCGATGGACCACGCGCTGTTTCACGGCCCACCCGGTTTGGGGAAAACCACGCTCGCACAGATTATGGCCCGCGAATTGGGCGTGAATTTTCGGATGACGTCTGGTCCGGTGCTGGCCAAGGCTGGCGATCTGGCTGCGATCCTGACCAACCTCGAGGCCCGCGACGTGTTGTTCATCGACGAAATCCACCGCCTGAACCCCGCTGTCGAAGAGGTGCTTTATCCCGCGCTCGAAGACTTCGAGCTTGATCTGGTGATTGGCGAGGGGCCAGCAGCCCGCACGGTGCGTATTGAGCTGCAACCATTCACGCTCGTCGGTGCGACGACCCGCATGGGACTTTTGACCACACCGCTGCGCGACCGTTTCGGCATTCCAACCCGACTGGAGTTTTATACCGAGGACGAGCTGCACGAGATCGTCACACGGGGCGCGCGCATGATGGGCGCACCAGCCGAGGACGCAGGCGCACGCGAGATTGCGAAACGCGCGCGTGGCACCCCGCGGATCGCGGGACGCCTGTTGCGCCGCGTCGTGGATTTTGCGGTGGTCGAAGGGACTGGCAAAGTCACCCAAGAAATCGCGGACCGCGCCCTCACGCGGCTTGGCGTGGACCATCTGGGGCTGGATGGTGCCGACCGTCGGTATTTGCGCCTTGTCGCCGAAAGCTATGGCGGCGGTCCCGTTGGGATTGAAACCATGTCCGCCGCGCTGTCCGAAAGCCGCGACAGTCTTGAGGACGTGATCGAGCCTTATTTGCTACAAAAAGGGCTGATCCAGCGTACGCCGCGTGGCCGTATGCTGGCCCAAGCGGCTTGGGCACATCTTGGGCTGGACGCGCCCAAGACCGACAGGGATTTATTTGGTTGAAATCGGCCCCGCTGGGCAGGTATTTGAACACCAAAGAAGGAATGTTTCATGACACTTGATCCAAAGGCCGTCGAGGCGCTGTTCACCCGCGGGAATGGTGACTATTTCTTTGCCCGTTGGGGACGACCGATTGTGCCGGTGATCTTTGGCGTTGATCAGGAAACTTTGGCTGTATTCAATGGCGCGATTGAAGCGATGGTCGGCCTCGCACAGCATAAGATGGCAGAGACGGACCCCGAGCTGGGCGCGAACCTGATGGTGTTTTTCTGTCAGGATTGGGCGGAGTTGGGCGAGGTCCCGCATATGGACAAACTGGTGCCGGATATCGGCCCGCTGACTGCGAAACTGATTAAGGCGGATGCCAATCAATATCGCATTTTCCGGTTTGACAAGGATGGTGCAATTTCGGCGTGTTTCGTGTTCTTGCGGATGGATCAACATTTGGCGGCGGTGCCTGCTGATACGCTCGCGCTGTCACAGGCGGCACAAACCATTTTGCTATGGTCGGACCGCGCGTTCCGCGAACAATCCCCCTTGGCCAAGATCAACGAGACGAGCGTGCTACGCCCCGAGATCGCTGCCGTCATTCGCGCGGCCTATGATCCGGTGATGCCTGCAATGGACCGCGATGCATCGCATGCCCTGCGCCTTGCTGCCCGCGTGGTGCCTGCGCAATGACACATAAACTGCCAGTCCGCGTGTTTTACGAGGACACGGATTTTGCGGGCATCGTTTACTACGCCAACTACCTTAAGTTCATCGAGCGTGGCCGTAGCGAATGGGTCCGCTCTATCGGCGTGGATCAAAACGCGATGAAGGCGGATGGCATGGTGTTTGCCGTGCGCCGCGTCGAGGCGGATTATCTGTCGCCCGCGCGGTTCGATGACGAATTGATCGTCACAACCGACGTGATGAAAATCGGCGGTGCCAGCCTGACCGTCAAACAGCGTGTCCTGCGCGATGAAGCCGTGCTGTTCGAGGCCATTGTTGTGGTCGTCGCGATGGATGCAAATGGCAAACCTGTGCGGCTTCCGGCAAATTTTCGCCCAGAGTGACGCAGAAATGTGAACACGTGCTGCATGGTTGCATTGGATTTATCCGCCCGACATGTGTATATTGTGCATAATCAGAGCCCGCAGAGGGCCGCACAAACCAGAGCAGGCACATGGAAGTAGCATCAGATTACACGATGTGGGCGCTATTCGCGCGCGCCACAATTACCGTCAAACTTGTTATGATCATGCTTATGGCCGCATCCGTATGGTGCTGGGCCGTGATTATCGACAAGATTATGCAATACCGCAAAGCCCGCGCCGAGGCAGATGTGTTTGACCGTGATTTCTGGTCTGGCGAGCCATTGGACGCATTGTTCGACAAAATCGGCACAAGCCCCACGGGCCAAAGCCAAAAGATTTTTGCGGCAGGCATGCTGGAATGGCGCAGGTCCCACCGCCAAGACGGTGGCCTGATCGCGGGTGCGCAGGCACGCATCGACAGGTCCATGGACGTGGCGATCAATAAAGAGGCGGCATCCTTGCAAAAAGGCCTGCCTGTGCTGGCGACCGTGGGGTCAACCGCGCCGTTTGTCGGCCTGTTCGGCACCGTTTGGGGCATCATGAACGCCTTTATCGAAATCGCCGAAAGCCAGACAACCAACCTTGCTGTCGTGGCGCCCGGCATCGCAGAGGCGTTGTTGGCGACGGGTCTTGGCCTCTTGGCCGCGATCCCTGCGGTGATTTATTACAACAAATTGTCGGCTGACAGCGACCGCATCGTGGCGGGTTACGAGGCTTTTGCCGACGAGTTTGCCACGATCCTTAGCCGTCAGTTGGATAGCTAAATGGCTGCCGGAGTAATCAAACCCAGCGGCGGGGGTGGACGCCGCCGTGGTCGTCGGGGCCGTGTGCAACCCATGGCCGAGATTAACATCACGCCATTCGTGGACGTCATGCTGGTGCTGTTGATCATCTTTATGGTGGCCGCACCGCTGTCGGTCGTGGGGGTGCCTGTGGAGTTGCCCAAAACATCCGCGAGCGCCTTGCCGTCGGACGAGGAAGAACCCCTGACCGTCACCATCACGGCGTCCGGCGAGATCCAGATACAAAGCACGCCAACCGCGCGCGACGAATTGGTCGGCAAACTGACGGCAATCGCGTCAGAGCGGTCATCAGACCGGATATTCTTGCGTGCTGACGGCGCAAACGCGTGGAACACCGTGGCCGAGGTTATGGGCGCGCTGAATGCGGGTGGATTTTCCAACATCGGCTTGGTGACGGATATTGGCGGCCCCGCGCTTGACGGGTCGGACGGGTAAAACCATGCGCACGCCAGGCACCTATATTTCCGCTGTCGGCCATGTGGGGCTGGTTGGCTGGCTCGTCCTGGGCTGGGGCCTAAGCAGTGAGCCGCTGGATTTTGAGGTGTCAGAAGTGTCCGTGGTGTCAGGCGCGGAATTTGCCGCGATTGTGGCAGCCACAACGCCGCAACCGGATGTGGCCGACCCCACGGCGCCAGTTGTCCCGCAAATTGATGACGTTCCCGTGCTGATCGAGCCAGAGCCAGCGCCGCAAGCGGCCCCGGCACCTGAACCTGCGTCCGAACCGGCACAAGAGGCACCACCACCAGAGGCACCGGAACCACCTGCGCCGCCAAGCGATGTGGTCGATGTGGCCCCGACCGTACCCGCGCCGCCAGCGATTGAAGCCGCCCCCGAACTGAACCAAAGCCCGCGTCCGCAGCCACGCCCTGCGCCGCGCGTCGCCCCCGAGGCCGTGGCCCCGCCGCCGCCCGATGCGCAAGTGGCTGAAATCGCGCAAGACGCTGTTGTGCCCGACGCTGAAACACCCGCCGAGGTGGTTGAACCCGTCCAAGAGGCAACAGCCCCCGAGGAAGCCGCAACCGAAATCGTGACCGAGGCCGATGCGCCATCGGGTGCTGTGGCCACATCTGCGCGTCCGCAATCGCGGCCAGACCGTCCTGCGCCACAAACACCGGCACAAACGTCCACCGCAAGCAGTGACAATGCAGATGATGCCGCTGTTGCTGCTGCACTTGAGGCCGCGTTGGCGGCAACCGCTCCGGCATTACCGGAGGGCCCGCCGTTGACAGGGTCGGAGACAGAAGGGTTCCGCGTGGCCGTGAACCGCTGTTGGAACGTCGATCCGGGATCAGAGGCGGCGCGCGTGACCGTCACGGTGGCGTTCAGCCTTGATCAATCGGGGCGGGTGGACGGCGATGTACGTCAGGTCGCTGCCAGCGGCGGCAGTGACGGCGCGACAAGCATTGCATTTCAGGCCGCACGCCGTGCGATTTTACGGTGCGGGGCATCGGGCTATGATTTGCCGTCGGATAAATATAACCAGTGGCGGGATGTCGAAATCACCTTTGATCCCACAGGCATGCGGATGCGGTAGGCGGATGTGCGCGTAGGGGGCGTGATTTCCCCTTATGTCTGTGCAATAAAACGATAGCAAAGACGGGCCGAGACCCGTGGCGAGAAATTGAGGCGAATGATGTTAAAACGAATTCTGATTGCAATGGTGGCTCTTGTTCTGGCTGGACCTGTTCTTGCGCAGGGCGGTCCTCTGCGGCTGACGATCACGGACGGTGTCATAGAACCGTTGCCATTCGCCGTTCCCGGTTTTCAGGCCGAAAACGCCGAGGCCACCCAAGTCGCCGCTGATCTGACCCGCCTTGTGGCTGCTGATCTGTCGGGCACTGGATTGTTCCGCGAGATTCCGGCCTCTGCGTTTATCAGCACACACAGCAGCTTTGCCCAAACCGTCGCCTATCCTGACTGGCGTGCGATCAATGCGCAGGCCCTGATCACCGGTGCCGTGACCGTGTCCGGCAATCAGCTGGTTGTGAAATTCCGCCTGTATGACGTTTTCTCGGGAGCTGAAATGGGCGAGGGGCTACAGTTTGCAGGCACCGTCGATGGCTGGCGTCGCATGGCCCATAAGGTCGCCGATGCGGCCTACAGCCGGATCACGGGCGAGGGCGGGTATTTCGACAGCCGCGTTGTGTTCGTGTCGGAAACCGGCCCCAAGGATGACCGTCAAAAGCGCCTTGCGATCATGGATTACGATGGCGCGAATGTGCAATTCCTGACGGATAGTTCGGCGCTTGTGCTTGCGCCGCGTTTTTCGCCCAACGGCGACCGCGTGCTTTACACCAGCTTTGGCTCCGGCTTTCCACGGATCAATGTGCTTGATGTGGCGACGGTTGGGACGCGCCAATTGCAAACCGCCGAAGGCGAGATGGCATTCAGCCCGCGGTTTTCAAAGGATGGCAGCCAAGTGATCTATTCACTCGCCAATGGCGGTAACACGGATATTTACCGTGGCGATATCAATAGCGGGGCCAGCACCCGCCTGACATCCGCCCCGTCAATTGAAACCGCGCCAAGCCTGTCACCTGACGGCACGCAGATCGTGTTTGAAAGCGACCGTTCTGGCACCCAGCAGCTTTATATCATGTCCGCCAATGGCGGTGAGGCCCGCCGCATTTCATTCGGTGATGGCCGCTACGGCACGCCTGTGTGGTCGCCGCGCGGCGATCTGATCGCGTTTACCAAACAAAACGCGGGCCGTTTTCATATCGGTGTGATGCGCACGGACGGGTCCGAGGAACGCTTGCTGACGGCGTCGTTCCTTGATGAAGGCCCGACATGGTCACCCAACGGTCGCGTGATCATGTTCATGCGTGAAACCCAAGGGGAAGGTGGCACATCATCGCTTTATTCCGTCGATATTTCCGGACGCAATCTGAAACCTGTATCACTCCCCAATGGCGCGTCTGATCCGTCATGGGGGCCGTTGCAGCCTTAGTAACATCGCGTGATTTCCACGCCGCAATCACCTGTGTTATGGTGCAAAAAACGAGCAGATAATAATGGGACACCCAGTATGACATTTTTGACCAAAGCGGCCTTGATCGGGCTGATCGCCGTGACCGCAGGTTGCACACGCCCTGACCGTTTCGGGGCAGGCACCAATGGCGCCGAGACTGCCGTCGTAGCACCACCTGTCGCGGTCGCACCAACGGGTGCGAATGATCCTAACAGCCCGCTGTTTTTTAACCAGACCATCGGTGACCGCGTCTTGTTTGCGGTCGACACCGCGACATTGACGCAGCAGGGCAAGGCGATCCTCGACGGTCAAGCTGGCTGGTTGCAGAAGAACGCCGACTACCTTGCGATTATCGAAGGCCACGCTGACGAACAAGGGACGCGCGAATATAACATCGGCCTCGGGTTCCGCCGTGCCACTGCGGTGCGCGAATACCTTGTGTCCAAGGGCGTGCCAGCATCGCGTATGCGCGTGACCAGCTATGGCAAAGAACGCCCGACGCAGGTTTGTTCTAACGAAAGCTGTTATGCGCAAAACCGCCGTGCCGTGACGGTTATCTCTATCGCTTCGCTTAGCTAAGGACGCGCCATGTTGCACCGGATTGCCTTGATAGTGGCCTTGGGCGCAAGCGCGCCCGCAGCCTTTGCCCAAGACCAGACGCTGGCGGATATCCGTCAGCAGTTGACCGTTCTTTACGTCGATATTCAAAAGCTGCGGACGGAACTGTCCACGACAGGTGGCCTGACCGAAGGAACAGCGGGCAACACGCCGCTGGATCGCCTGAACGCCATTGAAGCAGAGTTGCAGCGCCTGACATCCAAAACCGAACAGGTCGAATTCCGCGTCAACCGGATCACCACGGACGGCACCAACCGGATCGGTGATCTGGAATTCCGCCTGTGCGAACTAGAGGCGGCTTGCGACATCGCAAGCCTTGGTGACACCCCCTCCCTTGGTGGCGTCGATAACGGTGGCAGCGTGCCAAGCGCGCAAATTGCAACAACCGATGGCCCTGCGTTGGCGATTGGCGAATCCAGTGACTTTGAGCGGGCGCAGGAGGCGCTCGCATCCGGTGACTTTCGCGGCGCCGCTGACCAGCTTGCGGCCTTCAGCACGACCTATCCCGGATCGCCAATAGCCGCCGATGCGGCCTATCTGCGCGGCGAGGCGTTTGAGGGATTGGGCGAAATGACCGATGCCGCGCGCGCCTACCTCGAGGCGTTTTCCACCGCGCCCGAAGGGTCCATTGCACCCGATGCGTTGTTTAAACTTGGCACATCTTTGGGTGCGCTGGGGCAGACAACCGATGCTTGCGTCACATTGGGCGAAGTTGGCGTGCGCTTCCCAACAAGTGCCGCTGTCAGTGATGCCGCCCAAGCGATGGCAAACTTCGGATGCAGCTAAGCCCGCCTGCGGGTGATTATATCCGGCTGGTTCATTGGGTTGGACGCGCATTTCCCGAACGCCCCGCAAAAATCGGCATCGCCGTATCCGGCGGCGGCGACAGTATGGCGCTTTTGCATTTGTTTGCCCGCTGGTCGGCCCAAACCGGACACCCGATTGCCGCCGTGACCGTGGATCACGGCCTGCGGGCAGGGTCGGACGCAGAGGCAGAAGGTGTGGCGCGTTTTTGCGCAGATATCGGTATCCCGCACGACACCCTTCTTTGGAACAACTGGGACGGCCACGGCAACCTTCAGGCTGCTGCCCGTGATGCGCGCTACCGCCTGATGGCCGACTGGGCGCGTGACAATGGCATCGGCGGGATCGCCCTTGGCCACACGATGGACGACAGCGCCGAGACATTTTTGATGCGCCTTTCGCGCAAGGCGGGCGTTGATGGCCTTGCGGCAATGGACCGTGTGTTCGCGCGCGGCGGGGTGACCTATGCGCGCCCGCTTTGGATGTGCTCCCGCGC
>ENA-ORXM01004028-ORXM01004028.1-marine-metagenome-genome-assembly--contig:-NODE-4028-length-13524-cov-5.120994_pt1 | contig 13524 bp, 7 predicted proteins | sample MGYA00237867_ERZ511480 | MGnify/ENA primary metagenome ERZ511480 (study PRJEB26309, sample SAMN06266103) | marine metagenome | isolation source: Algal blade | place: United Kingdom:Sidmouth, United...
CTTCCGATCTATGCTATGGACACTAGCTAATCCACTTGTATCTTTTAATATTTCATATTTTTCTCTAGCTAAAAAAAGGCTCTGTAATCCTTTTTCATAATCTTTTAGAAGAAGATATGCTTGTGTTAAGTTATTATAAGAATCTGCTGCTTGTTTTGGATAAGAATTAGCTTCAAAAATGGCAATAGATTTTTTAAAGTACTCAATAGAAACTGAAATAGAATCCGAATAAATTTGTGCATAAAAAATGCCTAATACATTGTAGTTTTGACCAATATGAACTATACTATCTTTAGGTAGTAGGTTAATCGCTTTTTTTATATAGGCTAATCCTTTTCTAGGATTCGACTTTATGTGAGCATAAGATAACTGGTAGGCATATTTTGACTTGTTGAAAGAATCTGTCGCTGCTTCCAATTTAATTTCAATACTATCAATATAGCTTTGTTGTGCTTGTATAGAGTAAGAATTGAGGTTTAGAAGTAGTGTTGAAATAATTACAAAGTAAGTAAATATCTTATTATTAGATCTAATAGTCATTGAGATAAGAAAGAGGCTATAATTATAGATAAAAAGGCACTCCAAAAGAGTGCCTATAAATATAATTAATAATGAACAGTAAATTTAAACTTAAAGCTTTTCGCAAATATGAATAAATGCAGGTGGAACATTCAACATGACAAAATCAATCTCCGTATTATTGAAAATGCGCTCGTAGCGTTTTTTTGCAACTAAGGAATAATGTAATTGAACGTATTTGCCTCCTTTTTTTAGGAATTTATGGGCTTGCTCTATAATATCATCTTCAGGAATAATCACAAAAGGAATAGCTGAAATAACAGCATCTGCCTCTTCATAACCTGCTTGGCGAATATAATCCCCCAATTTTTTAGCATCATCATTAATAATGGTAATTCGCTTGTCGTGACCAAATTTTTCTTGTAGCTCTTCATAAAATTTGTCGTTGATTTCAAAGCATAGTAGCGTTGCATCGGGAGCCATCTTTTTTAAGATTTGTTTGGTGATGGGACCATCGCCAGCACCTAACTCAACAATACATTTTGCAGTACTAAAGTCAACATGTTTGTCTTTCGTCATTGTTTTTCCTACAAAATGAGAAGATCTAGAAAAGGTACCCACTTCCTTGAAGTGTTTGATGCCTTGTATGAAAAATTTTATTGCACCCATTTTTTGAATTTTGGTTGGACGGTTATAATCTAGAAGTTACACATCATTTTTTGATGTTGAATAAACTGTCTGCCAGTTTTTACTTGAATTCTAGCTTTTTCTTGGAGCGCCCAAAAGTTATTGATTTTTTAAATATCGATGATACTCTATTCGTTACAGATTTGCACACGGACTACAAAAGTAACCTATAATTTTGCTTTTAAGTAACAAATAGTGCTTTTTTTAGCCTACAAATACTTTTACCATAACAAAAAAAGTTTGTTATGGCTGTGTTAAGGTCTTGTGAATCAATAGTTAATGTTTTGATGGTCTAAGTGTATTATTACTTCCATAGGAGTAGAAAGGAAATTGACGATAACTTATTTATATTTGCAAACAAAAAAGAGGAAGTTTTTAAAAACTTATTACGATATCACAAGGTTATTATCAAAAATACTAAAAATGAAAGTAGAACATATTGGCATCGCTATAAAAGACTTAAGTACAAGCAATGATTTATTTGCCAAATTATTTGGAGAGGCACACTACAAAGTAGAAAATGTAGAATCAGAAGGAGTAGCAACTTCTTTTTTCAAATGTGGCGATACCAAAATTGAATTACTAGAAGCTACTAGGGAAGATAGTCCTATTGCAAAATTTATAGAAAAACGTGGAGAGGGAATTCATCACATCGCTTTTGAAGTAGAAGATATTCATGCGGAAATGAAACGTTTGGCAGGTGAAGGATTTACAATTCTTAATCCAGAACCCAAAAAAGGAGCAGACAATAAGTTAGTTTGTTTTTTACATCCTAAAACTACGAATGGTGTTTTGGTAGAGTTGTGTCAAGAGATACGCTAAGTTAAGACCTAATTGATTCAAAACGAGTAGTTCAATCTAAGATTGAGTATTTGTAAAAAAAATACGTAGTATGACACTATATGCATTGATTGCTTTTTGTGGTGTTTTTTCGGGTTTTGTGGCTACTTTGGCAGGTTTAGGATCTGTGTTAACGCTATACGTCTTGATTGAAGTTGTTGGTTTGGATGCAGACATTGCCAATGGAACCAATCGAATAGGAATTATGGCGATGACTTTGATGGCTTTGCCAACTTTTTATAATAAAGGACATTTGAACTTAAAGAAGAGTTGGTGGATTATCCTTTCTATTTTTATAGGAGCTGTAGGAGGAGCTATTTTGGCGGCTAAATATGTTGATAACGAGGCATTCAAAGACATTTTTAAATATCTGTTATTGGTGATGTTGGTATTGGTGTTAATGAATCCTAAACAATGGATTCGAGTGACAGATTACCATTATAAAATGAGTAAATGGTTGTTACCTGTTTTTGTATTAATGGGCTTTTATGCAGGTTTTATACAAGTAGGAACAGGCGTGTTTTTAGTTGTCTTTTTGGCTTTGGCAGGACGTTATAGTTTGGTAGATGCCAATGGAATCAAATTGGCAGCAATTGCTTTGTACACTTTGGCTTGTATTGCCATATTTGCCATAGAAAATAAAATTAATTGGCAAATTGGCTTTGTTTTGGCAGTTGGTCAAGGAGTTGGGGCATACATAGCTGCAAAATTTGCCACAACCTATCCTAAGTCTAATGGGTTTGTGCGTTATCTGTTAATAATAATGCTGATTGTTGCAATCATTCAGATGTTTGAATTATATACTTATATAACGGGGTGAGAGGAAAGCAGAGTTAGATTTGAATTGGAAAGAGACTAAGCAAAAAATGTTAAAGTTTAATAGGGCTTTTATATTGGTCTAATTATTGAAAAGCTTAAATTAGATTAATACTCATAGCAAAATTAATTCGGTTCTTTTTTAGAAAGAAAAAACGTCTAGCAATCCCTACCGCTAGACGTTTCTGTTTTTATAAGATTGATGTTTAAGATTACTTCACCAAACTACTCTTGTCTTTTTCCACAAACAAAGCTGAAATAGAACGATACTCATGTACGTTTCTAATGGCTCTAGAGAATAATTTGGCAGCAGGAACTACCTTAATTTTTGAGCAAGTTTGTTTTAGAGGAATCGTATCTGTAACTACCATTTCAGTTAATTCAGATTCTTCGATGCGTTTGTATGCAGGACCAGATAAGACAGGATGAGTACAAAATGCACGAACACTATTGGCGCCTTCTTCAATTAAAATTTGAGCAGCACGGCATAAAGTACCTGCTGTATCAACAATATCATCTACTAAAATGACATCTTTACCTGTAACATCTCCAATTACTGTCATTTCAGCAACTTCATTTGCTTTTTTACGATACTTATCGCAAATAACTAGTCCTGTACCAAAATGTTGTGCATAAGCTCTAGCACGTTTTGTACTTCCTACATCTGGTGATGCAAAAATAACATTACTAGTGTCTTCTTTTTCCAAATGATCAAAAAAGATAGCTTCACTTTTTAAGTGATCTACAGGAATGTCAAAGAAACCTTGAATTTGATCGGCATGCAAATCCATTGTCATAATTCGATCTGCCCCTGCAGCAATCAATAAATTAGCCAACAATTTGGCTCCAATAGCTACACGAGGTCTGTCTTTTCGATCTTGACGCGCATAACCAAAATAAGGGATGACAGCAGTAATATAACCTGCAGAAGCTCTTTTGGCAGCATCAATCATTAACAACAACTCCATGATGTTATCAGATGGAGCAAATGTTGATTGGATAAAAAATACATACTTACCTCGTACAGATTCTTGAATATTTGTTTGCATTTCACCGTCACTAAAACGCTGAAGAACAACTTTACCTAAGCTTTGTCCGTAATAGTCTGCAATTTTTTCAGAAAGATAACGGGTACCCGTTCCAGAAAAGAGAATTGTTTCAATCATGATTATTGTGCTGTGCTAGTTAGATAGAATAATAGTCCAAAAGTTGCCACAAAGGTAGTTAGATTTAATTGGCTGCACAAATAATCACTGGCTTTTGAGTAAAAACAATTTTTTAGTGTTTTTATGATACAGGTTAATTGTTTTTAAGTTCAACAATTTGATTATAAGTTGTTTAGTGTTGAACTTCCGTGTAGTTCCATTTTAGAAATGTTTTGAACCTATAAGAAAGTATCTTGTTATTGTTTTAATGCTTAACTGTATTACTACTTTGTACTTGACATAACCCTAAGCAGTATCTAGTGTTTTAAATGTGAAAAAGATAGGAAGGAGTTTATTTCCACAAAAACTCTCGCCATTCATTATAAACTTCTATAATCGTCAACAGATCCTTTTTTTTGTATTTTTTATTAGCAATATCTTCTGCGAGGTCTTTATTGTCTTTAAAATAAACGGCTAATTGTTTTCTAAAGCGACCATAATCGACTTCCGTTAAGGCTCTATCCTTTTCCAAAAAAGTTTGAGTATAGCCCATGTCTCCAGTAGTGTTATAATATTCGTACAAGTGGCATCTGCCTTTGGGAGGTGTTAAACGCAGCATAAAAACCGAAAAACCTTTGTGCTCATTAATTGCATAAAACTTTGTTTGATAGATTAAGTCGCCCGTAGACCATTCTTTGATCTCATCTGGACGGTACTTTTTAGTCGTTCCTGATGCATCTTTAAAACTAATTTGACTAGAGTTAAGAGAAGGGGTAGACAAAATGACTTTGCCGTAGATTTTTCGATCATTAATATCAATGACATAATCATTTTGAGCAATACTAAATTGTTGTATAAAACAAATGCTAAGGAATGCAAATAGAAACTTCATAAGATTTATTGTTTTTTTATTAATGCCTTTTGTAGATAAATGAAAAAACACTAGTTTTGTATACAAAAACTAAAATAACTTATTTGTCTGTGGATACACCATTCTTCTAATATTTTAACATTACGGATGTGCTAAAGATTCCACATCTTAGTGGACTATAAATTTATGTCAAGTGGTATCTTGAAACAAATTATAAGCTCTTCAGAACAAAAAAAGTGCCTTTTATAACAGATAGTAGTTTTTAATTGTAAAAACCCCTATCTATGCCTTACAGGATATCTGATTCCATTCTCACTTTTTACAAAACGTTTAAGTATTCATGGAAGTTTCTTTTGAAGTCATTGATCATTATCGGAAAAAATATCCTTATTTGAAAGATGAGGATGTTGAAGATATGTTGAATTTAGTAAACATTAAAATGTTGGAAGTAGATGAATTCTTTGTGAAATTTGAAGAAATTAATACTAATGTTTTTTTAGTTTTAAATGGCTTGCTCAAATCCTATTATTTGGATAAAGAGGGAGAAGAAATTATTATTAATTTTTATAAAGAAGGGGATATATCTGGTAATTGGTATTCTACTTTGCTTGGTCAACCCGCTAGATTATGTATTCAAGCTTTGGAGTCAACCACAATTATACAAGTTGATATCAAAAAAGTAGATGCACTTGTTTTTGACAATATTAATTTATTGAGAGCTTACAATCATATTTTAAAAGGAAAATTAATTAATTCTCTACATAAGATATGGGACAATATAAATGAAAAACCTGAAATTCGATTTTCGAAATTACAAAAAGAACGTCCAGATTTATTGGAAAGGGTTCCTCAGAAACAAATAGCCTCTTACTTGGGGATAACTCCTGTTTCCTTATCAAGAATAAAGAAAAGATTGTCAAAAAAGTAAGCCTGTTATCTTTTGTTAAGAGGGCAATAGTAGAAAAAGTGTATTTTTCCACCAAACATATAGTAACAACAATTCTTCCCTATATATTTATGTCACGAGTTATAAGTATATGGATATTAATTAATGTGATTGTTGCTTTTTATACTAAAGGCCTTGTTTTTAGATTCTAGTGTATTGCTTTGACTGTTAGGGGAGTATGGTTTTTGTGATTGAAGAATTTGTTTGCAAAAAAAGAAATTTTCCAACCTTTGATCTCTTAATTATATCAAATGTATATAAAAAAAATAAATAATTCTAGTTTTTTATAAAAAATTATTAAAAATCTGTTTTGACAAAAAAAGCATCGAAATAATGCAAAATGGCAAAAATGAACTATTCTTTTTTTGATAGAAAGAATAATTTTATGTAATAATTTATTTGGCGGTGTATCAAATGTAAGGCTATTAAGAAGTATCTTATCAGATACTTAACTCTGTCCTAACTATTTTTCACTATTGAATGATTCAAAGCGGTAGCCTTACATTTGAATCACTACCATTTATTTTACTCACTATATACAGTCAGTTTAGTAACTGATTTTTTAAAATATATCCTCATCATTTGAGCAAAAAGACAAATCCGCTCTTTGTTTTATGGCTTAAAATACTTTAGTAGACTGAAAAAAAAACACTATGCAAACACAACTACACAACTACTGTAGAGACCAAAACCTTTTGAAAAATATAGAACATCAAGTATTCTTCAAAGTACAAAAGCGAGTTTTAGGTTTATTTATTACACTGCTTTTTTTAGGACTAGCTTTTCAAGGGCAGAGTCAAACCTCTATTTCTGGGGTTGTAAATAGTTACACAAATGTAACTAGCGTTAATTCATCAACCTGTGAAAGCTCTCTCTCAGTAGGAGATGCTTCTCTATTTGCACCAGGAGATAAAGCAGTTATCATTCAAATGAAAGGTGCTGACGTGGATTTAACCAATACAGCAGCTTTTGGCAATATTACGAATTACAATAGTGCTGGATTGTATGAGTTTTTTACTGTAATCGATATAAATGTAGGAACAAATACAATTATCACAGGAAGTTTTAACAATACTTATGACCCTGCAGGTCTGGTACAAGTTATTCGAGTTCCAGAGTATGATAATGTAGATATAAATGGTACTGTAACTGGACAAGCATGGAATGGAACAACAGGAGGTGTTGTTGCAATTTATGCAACTGGAACCGTTAACTTTGCAGCAGATATTGATGTAACTCAATTAGGTTTTAGAGGAATCGCAACACCTAATTCTCCATCGATTTGTACTGCACTTAATTATTTTTTTCCTGATGCTAGTAATGATGCAGCACATAAAGGGGAAGGAATAGCAATTTCTAATACTAATTTTTCTAAAGGTAAAGGAGCTTGGTCGAATGCTGGCGGTGGTGGAAATGCACACAACGCCGGTGGTGGTGGCGGTGGTAATGGTGGTGCTGGTGGTCGAGGCGGTGAACAGTGGCAAGGTTGTGGAAATACACTGACAGGAGCCAATCAATTTGGCACAGGAGGTGTTGGAGGATATGCCGTGCCAATTGGACCGTCTTTTAATCGTTTGTTTTTAGGAGGAACAGGAGGATCTGGTGATGCTAATAGTGGCTTTCCTTCTAATAGTACAGAAGGTGGAGGAATTGTAATTATTAGAGCGAATAATTTAGAAGGAAATGGCTTCAGTATCATTTCCCAAGGAGGAACGGTTCCTGTAAGTACCACTGGAGCTATCGACGGTGGTTCTGGAGGAGGAGCAGGAGGAAGTGTCTGTTTGGATTTGAAACAAATAGGAGGAACTGTTTTAAACGTTGATGCTAGAGGTGGAGATGGTCAAGATATTGATTATCGAGGAGATGATGCTCACGGTCCTGGTGGCGGTGGTGGTGGTGGTATCTTGTGGCACAATTTACCTGTGTTGCCAGCTAATGTAGTGGTTGCGAATAATGGAGGTAGAGAAGGTCGTATGTTGCAAGCGCCCAATGCTAATACGCCGAATGGAGCCTTAGCAGGCTCTCCAGGGCGTATCATTACTAGTTTAATTCTTCAAGAAATAGATGATCGAGATAGCGATGGATTAGATGCGATTTGTGATATAGATGATGATAATGACGGGATTCCTGATGTGGTAGAATCTTGTGGTATAGGAGCAACTGATTTTACCTGTTTGGGTGGAACAGATCCTAGTGACGACGACGATGGAGATGGAATAATTAATTATAGAGATCCAGATTATTGTAGCTTAAATGCCAATGGTGTTTGTGCCTCTATTGATGCAGATGGAGATGGGGTTCCGAATTTTTTAGACCTAGATTCTGATAATGATGGAATTGCTGATATAGTAGAAGCAGGAGGACCAGATACAGATGGAGATGGAGTAATTGATAATATTACAGATGAGCGTGTTCTTGAAGGATATTCAGAAAATACTTGTAGTGCAACCCCTTTGGTTATTGCAAGTCCAACAACATTAACTTTATCGGGAGATGGTAGTCAAGATATTGGACTTCCATTTGCTTTTGAGTACTTTGGGACTTCATTTGCAGGCAACTTGCGGGTGAATATGAATGCTTGGGTTAGCTTTGATGCAATTGCACCAGGTTCACCTTGGGTACCTCTAACATTTCCAGATGCGACGTATACGAATACGATAGCAATGAATTGGGCAGATTCCGAGCCTCAGAATGGTGGAACAGTTCAACATGGAACAAATGGAGTAGCACCTAATCGAGTATTTATTCTAGAGTTTGTTAATAACCCGTTCTTCTCAGGAACAGGAACAACAACAACACAGTTGCAGTTGCATGAAACAACGAATGAAATAAGAATAGTTACTACTAATTTTAATCCTTCTGTGGGGAGTTCTTCAATGGGCTTAAATCAGAATGGGACAACGGCTTATACTGTTACAGGGAGAAATAATGCAGTATACAATATTACAACTCCAGAGTGTAGAGGATTTACTTATTCAGCAGGAATTGTACCTAATGGATTAGCAGATATTTATGATACAAGTCCATTACCATTACCAGACACAGATGGCGATTTAATTCCAGATTACTTAGATTTGGATTCCGATAATGATGGCATTCCAGATGTAGTGGAAGCAGGAGGAACAGATGGGAATGGAGATGGACGAGCAGATGGCTATGTGGATTCCGATAATGATGGTTTTAATGATGTAGTAGATGGGGATGTAGGAAATGTAGGTCCTGCTGAGAATGTTGCGAATGCATTGGTTATTACAGGAGCAGATGGAAATAATGATGGCATTCCTGACAGTTATCCTAATAATGATACAGATAGAGATGGCGTATTAGATCATTTAGATTTAGATGCGGATAATGATGGCATTCCAGATGTAGTAGAAGCAGGAGGAACAGATGTAAATGGAGATGGACGAGCAGATGCTTACGTAGATGCGGATAATGATGGTTTCAACGATGTAGTAGATGGCGATCCAACGAATGCTTTAGCAGTAGGAACGGATACAAATGGAGCGAATAGTGGAGACGCTTTAGTCTTGACAGGAGCAGATGGAAATGGCGATGGACAACCAGATGATTATCCAGAAGGAGATACAGACGGAGACGGCGTATTAAATCATTTAGATTTAGATGCAGACAACGATGGTATTCCAGATGTAGTAGAAGCAGGAGGAACAGATGTGAATGGAGATGGACGCGCAGATGGCTATGTAGATGCGGATAATGATGGTTTCAACGATGTAGTAGATGGCGATCCAACAAATGCTTTAGTAGCAGGGACGGATACAAATGGATCAAATACAGCCAATGCAACGACAGTAACAGGAGCAGATGGGAACGGAGATGGAGCACCAGATACTTATCCAAACGATGATTTGGATAGAGATGGGATTCCAAATGCCTTGGATTTAGATGCAGATAACGATGGAATTCTAGATATTGAGGAAGCAGGCGGAACGGATGCGAATAGAGACGGTATCGCAGATAACTATGTAGATGCAGATGGAGATGGCTTTAACGATGTAGTAGATGGCGATCCAACGAATGCTTTAGCAGTAGGAACGGATGCGAATGGAGCTAACTCTGCGAATGCAACGACAGTAACAGGAGCAGATGGTAATAATGACGGTCAGCCAGATACTTATCCAAATGACAACCAAGATGGAGATAATAACTATAACTTCTTGGATATTGATGCGGATAATGATGGAATCGTAGACAATACAGAAGGACAAGCAACAAGTGCTTATGTAGCGCCGACAGGCTTGGATGCAGATGGAGATGGAATTGATAATGCTTATGATAATGATGATGCCAATTTTGGTGGAGCAGGATCAGGAATAGTACCGAACAACCAAGATGGTGCAGCAGACAATCCAGATTATCTAGATTTAGATACAGATAATGATGGCATTGCAGATGTGATCGAAGGACATGATACGAATGGAGATGGAGTTGTGAATGGGGCGGATTCGCCAAATTCAGGTACAGGATTACCAGGAGGATTAGCAGATGTAGATGGAGATGGCTTGTTGGATGGTTATGATAATAACACAGCAAGTACAGATGCCACCAATACAACATTAACAGCAAATTCTCATCCAGATGCTAAGAATGGAATCACAGTAGAACGTGACTGGCGAGAAGGGAATACGACTTATGCGACAAACGATATTAATACAACGCCAACGAACGTAACGATCAATGGAGATGTATTAAGAAACGATCAGGATCAAGAAGGGAATGATCAAACGGTAAGAGGTATAGTGATAGATACAGATGGAGATGGTGTACCAGAAACAGTTCGTGGATTAGGAGTTGGTTTAACAGTAGGAGGAGTGAATGAAGATGGGACTCCAAATGCCAATGCAGGAACGTTGACCCAGAATGGAAATGGTACCTATGAATTTGTACCAACCACAGGATTTATTGGAGAAGTGACGTACACCTATGAAGTGTGTGATAATGGACAACCACAAGCCTGTGCAACAGCAGAAGTAACGATTGATGTGGAGCCTTTACCAACGACAGACAATGGAGAATTAGCTCCTGCCCCAGATGTAAATACAACGTATGATGACCTAGCAGTAAGTGGACAAGTATTGTCTAATGACAATGATCCAGATGGAGATAATATCTTAGTAACAGGAACGATTCAAGTAGATACAGATGGAGATGGAGTAGTAGATGCGACCAGACCGCTAGGGGCAGCTACGACGATAGGAGGAGTAGATAAAGATGGAAATCCAGTAGGGAATGCAGGAATGTTGACCCAGAATGGAAATGGTACTTATACATTTGATCCAGTAGCTGGTTTTATAGGTGTTGTAGAATATATCTATACGGTATGTGATGATGGAACACCAATTACCTGTGAACAAACAACGGTAACAATAAATGTATTACCAAGAGTCTACAACAGTACCAATGCAATAGATGATGAGGAGTTTGTAGATAAAGGAACAACCTTAACAGAAAATGTATTAACAAACGATACGGATGTAGAAGGAGACAACCAAGTAGGGGGAGTTAGTTTAGTAACAGGTCCCACAAATGGAACGTTGACATTAAATCCAAATGGAACATATAGTTACACGCCAACAAATCCCAATTTTAGTGGCAACGATGAGTTTGTGTATAGTGTATGTGATAATGGAACACCACAAGTATGTGATACGGCAACAGTATACATTACGATTTTAGATGTCAACAAAGATTATGGAGATGCACCAGCAGTATATGGAGAAGCTTATCATAGAGCCATCCGAGATGCGAATGGAGATAATGTACTAGATGGCGGAACGGATGTCTGGTTTGGAATAAATACGGACTTTGAGAATACGAATCCAACAGTAGGAGGAGACAACTTTGACGATGGAATGGAGCTAGGGACGACAAGTCCAGGCGCCTTCCCAAGAACAGTAATGCCATCCACTTTGTATAATGTAGACTTAGATCTAAACACAGTAGGAGCAGATAATGTATCTTATGGAATGTGGATAGACTGGAATGCAGATGGGGTATATGATGATTTCTATTCAGGAACAGTAGCCGTACCAGGAGGACCATTTACAACAAGTGTAGCGGTAACATCTCCAGGAACAGTAGCGACGAACTTAGTAAACATTAGAATTCGATTAGATGACAATCCATTAGGAATCGGTGATTTCCAAGGAGCGCGTACAAATGGGGAGGTCGAGGATTATCAATTCTTGATGAACGATCCATTGCCAGTAGAGTTGTTGTACTTCACGGCGAGATTGGAAGGTAAGAATACTGGAAAATTGAATTGGGCAACGTCAAGTGAGTTGAACAATGCAGGTTATGAAGTAGAGCATGCATTACCAAGTACAGGAGCACCAGAATTTAACCAGATCGGTTATGTGAGAGGAGCAGGAACGACAACAACAGAGCAAGGGTATGGATATGATGTACCGAACTTAGTACCAGGAGTACATTACTTCCGCTTGAAGCAAGTAGATTTTGATGGGACATATACCTATACAGAGATTCGTTCTTTGACAGTAGAAGCACGATTAGTACAGAAATTGTTCCCAACAGTATTGCATGAAGGAAGTAGTACGGTGTACCTCCAAATAGCAAAAGATGATAACTACAAAGTAGAAATTATCACTTCATTGGGACAAGTAGTAGAATCGTATGCTGCGGATATGGAATCAAGTGCTTATCATGAGATAAGTTTTGATGTGAATCGATATGTATCTGGAGTTTATTTCATAAGAGTAAGTAGTGATTATGCAAGCTTTACAAGAAAAGTACGTGTAGAATAATACAAAATAGCAAGAAGATAAAGAGGCTCTAACTAAATTTTAGTTAGAGCCTTTTTTTATTAAATGCAATGAAATTTAGTTTAAGAGTGTATTAATGGAATGCTCCGTTGAGATCATGTAGTAACAGCGTGGCTAAATTAAATATTATTACGGATAGAATTGTATACGAAGCAATTCGTAATAATAAAGGTTATGTAAGTAAAAGAAATAGGACTACCATATAAACTATTTCTTGATTTTTTACAGAAGGGAATATTTTGCTTTTGTGTTGTTCTTTTCTTGATAAAAGAACCAAACCACGAAGTAGCAGCGCAGCTAATCAAGACCCAACACTACGATTGTTGTAAATCTCCAATTTACTTGGAGGGATGATTTTAGCTGCTTGTTTGCTGAACTAGTTTGAATGCTACGCCCTACAAGCAAGTTGGAGATTTACAACAAGTTGAAGGTCTATAACAAGCTAGTTTGGATGCAAAGCTGCGCAGAACTTTCTCATGAGCCTGCGAGCTAAATCATTTTCCAATCTCCGCTGACGGTCACTTTTTTAGATCTATACAAAATTTACTTACATAACCTTTAATGTTTATTGTATTTATTGGGTTATTAGCAATATTTATTCATGCTAATTAAAATTCTAATGTTTTTTTTAAAACTAAAAAGCCTACGGTATTATTAAGGGACGTTATAGGAAAAATTTTCATCTTTATAATCTATTCATAATAGCTAGATTTTTGGCAAAAGGACGAGTCTATTAAATATGTAATTAATTTTGATTTTAATTTTTTATATTAAGTAGATGGACAAAAATAATTATAAAGTAAAATATTATTAACTTAGTGGCATGGGTCGCAAGAAAAAATATATCAAAGAATTAACTGATGAACAAAAGAGTTCATTGGAAAAAGGATACAAAAC
>ENA-ORXM01004029-ORXM01004029.1-marine-metagenome-genome-assembly--contig:-NODE-4029-length-13523-cov-13.745724_pt1 | contig 13523 bp, 9 predicted proteins | sample MGYA00237867_ERZ511480 | MGnify/ENA primary metagenome ERZ511480 (study PRJEB26309, sample SAMN06266103) | marine metagenome | isolation source: Algal blade | place: United Kingdom:Sidmouth, United...
GCCCAATTAGATGTCTATTCTGTTTTGGATGGAACATTGGACGGAACAGTACAAGTAACAGACTTTGATGTTTGGTTGCCCAATAAAGCGAAAATTGGGATTGTGGAAATTGGCTTCTAAGGAAGATGCAAAAGGAGATAAAACACAATTTAAAATGGGCATTTTCTAATAATAGAAAATGCCCGTTTTTTAGTTGACGGAACTTAAATTTTCTTCTTCAACCAGGCTAATATCTGATCTTTTCCATGCTCATAGTCCTCTCGCTTTTCTAAAGTTTCCTTGAGTTGTTGAAAAATACTTTTGGGATCAATTGCATACAGAGCCTTTTTTATAGCAGCAGCTACTTCTTTGGTATAGTGATCTTTATATTTGGGATTTCTTTGGATAGACCGAGCCATTGATTCACAATTCTCAGTTTGTTCTTCATAAGCAATAAGTACAAGCAGCAATTGGCAAAATACTTCAATATCTTGTTTTGCCTCTTGTTTGCTTTTGTTCGTTATTTTAAATAAATACTCTTTTGCATCATCATACAAACCATTATGAAAATAAAGCAATCCTATATTGTGATTTGTACTAATTTGATGAAGCAGAGAAATCTTTTTTTCATATTTTTTTAGATCTTCTTTTACTCCATCAATGATGTTAAGTCCTTCTTCAAATTTTTCTGCACTTAGGTAGTAGAGAAAATTCAAATAACTTTTTACTTCAAATAATTTATAACCAACATTCTCTCGTTTTTTAGTTTTCTTAGGAATGTCTTCCAATTTTTTAAGATAAATAGGAAATTCATCAAAACGCTTTAAAAGCGCAAAAGCATTGAGATAATTGTTTATAATGTAGATATAGCGATTCGTGTATTCATCAATTAAAGGAGGATGCTCATCAAAATATTGTATCAATGTGAATAGGTGAGAGGCAGAATATTCTAAATTTCCATTTTTGTCATCAATGTGCTTATAGTACAACGAATAGGCTTGGTGATACAGCATTTTGTTGTCAAAAGAAGTTGGTGGAATTATAGGAAGTTTGTTAATAAGTTCTGTTACTATTTTTTTTGCATCAACCTTTAAATCTTTGTTACGAGTTAATAAAAAAATTTTATCATAAAACTTAAAGAGATCAAGAGATACCTTAAACTGTTCTAAATATTTCTCTGTCTCCTCATGATTGTCTTCTATGAGTTGGTTAGACTTTTGTTTTTCATGCTGTCTAATAAACTGTTTTTCCAAAACCAACAGTTTGAGTAGAATAATATCATAGTGATATTCTTTTGCTTTCCTTTTTGCTTTCTTTATCGTAGCCCAAGCTTGATCTATTAAGTTTTTATCTAATAGGATCTGAATATCTGTGAGCATTGCATAAAGTTCAATTGAAGCACTTCCTTGTTGGTGATGTTTTCTTAGAGATAATGTTATTAAATTATGTAAGTTATTTAGTGTGTTTGAAAGTACAAATGTTTTATGGTTGATTCTTTCCTCAATTTTGTGTTTAATCTTCTCTTCATCGTATTTCTTTGTACCATCCAATGTCTGAAAAAGCTCAAAATAGTAACTCGGTGTATCCCCTGGTTTGGGTTTGTGTTTTGCCTTAAAGCCTTTTTTTTCGGTAGGTGTCAAAGATTTTATCAATTCGTACAAGGTATATACTTTTGACATAGAATTGTTGTGTTTTCTGATGTAATATGCTGATTTTTATCTAATTAATATTGGGGATTATTTTATATATGTCTAAAATTTTTGAAAATCTGGTTTTTAATACATTTTTGCTTGTTGTAATATTGCATTATCAAACGCTAACACTAAGAATCGCTATATGAAAGAAACATATCCTTTATCTGTCAATGGATATATTAAAAACAACAATATACCCTGTCGAGTGAATGATAGACGATGTATTCCAGAAAAGTCAGGCACAGTAATGCTAACTTTGTTTGATTATTTTGAGAATGTAAGGAGTCTGGATGAACCTGAATTGGTCTCAAGTATACACGGACCAATCAAACGAATCCTCTTTACAATACCCAATAGGATCTTTAGAGAGCAAAATACTGTTATAGGAGAAAAAAGTGCAGTTCTGTTTCAATACCTTCTAAAAACATTGTCTGTACACGCAAAAATACTGATTATCATTAATGAATCGGCACAAGATAACTTAAATAATTGGATTGAAAAATTTAATATTAATGCAAAAGCAATACTTGTCGCTGATACGATGAATTTATCTATTTGGTCAGAGGACTCCTATTGTATTTGTTACGACTTACATGATGCAGAAAACTATATAGTAAAGCCTTTGCCCTTTCCAAATGTACAACAAATAAACATTGCAGATACAGTTGTTGTTGAAGACAGCGAGTTTATACGCAAAGAAGTAGATCTTTATTTTGAAGGAGGCAATATGTTGATTGGTGACGACTTTTGGTTGATTGGTAAAGATTCCATTAATCGTTCAATATCGGAAGGATGTATTACCAATATAAAAGGAGACGAATGTAAAGTAGAGGCAGCAAAACGAATGTATAAACTGAACTTAGACAATCACAGAGCATTACACATCATTGGCTCAGATTTAAAGGTTCCACTATCCGAAGAACGAGACATTCAAACAATGAGTTTAGACAACAAAGACAGGACTGGTTGGAGGGAAATTTTATACAAAGGTAATAAAGATGAAACAGAACAACCCATATTTCATTTAGACATGTTTATCAGTTTGGCGGGTAGAAATCCAGATGGCAAGTATCAAGTTTTGGTTGGAAGCCCAAAACTTGCAGCAGAACTTTTGGATATGGAATTACCCGAAGGCAATATGCAAGAGATTTTTGACAACATTGCCTATAATCTAAAAAAGGAAGGATTTGAGGTCATTAGAAATCCAATGCCACTGATTTATGATGATGATGATAACGCAAAAATACGGCAATGGTATTTCGCCAGTGCAAACAATGTTTTGTTACAAGATCAACCCGAAAAAACAGTTTGGTTACCAACCTATGGACATGGAACTTGGCAAAAACTTGAAGTGACAGACAAGGAAAATAAAGCAATATGGGAAAGGTTAGGATACAACGTAATGATGCTCCCAGACTGTCACATATTGGCAGCCAGAAACGGAGTAGTACACTGCATTTCTAAATATCTATCTCGAATTGACAGATACCCAATAACCTAAAGTTTTAGGAGAGAACGGTAAACTCCTCCGTCGTCACACACGGTCTCGCTATCCGTTCTTATGGCTAAGGAAAGAACGAATTTATCAAAGTAAAACAACTACAAAAACCACAAAAACTACTTAAACCACAAAAACGAAAGAAAGCCATACCACTACTATCGAGTCTATCTTGGATGGTCAGAACGGCAAAAAAAAAGAAAAAATTATGTGTGTTTCATTTTCCCTAAAAGCCTCTCTCTCCCAGTGAGAGGCTGGGAAAATGATTAAACCACACACTAAGAAAAAATATTAAAGCAAGCGGACATGAGAAATGATTTGTCACCAGTCACTCGTCACCAGTCCCTTACAAACCTTTACTTTTATTAAACACTAAACCTTTTTTATTATGACACCTAAAGTATTTTATCTTTCAAAGATTAGAAATTATGTAAAAGACCTATTAGGGTTAGACATTATTGTTGACAGAGATGGAATGGGCTATGTATCTATTGTGAATGATACAAATGTACCCATTCATTTTGCCCTCAATATTGAAGACAAAAAATACTACTGCCAATCATTTGCAGGCGGAAAATATACCACCGAAAAAGGAAGGTTAGCAGGCAGTGGACTCGTTGAAAGAGAGAGTGAAAAAACATATACAGTAGAAAACCATATTATTTATGCTCCAAATGAACGCAATATCATCGTTTATAACACAGAGGATAAAAAACTTAAACGCTATTCTACAAACAAGAAAAAAGTCTACGTTTATCGCAAAGCAGACCTATATCATGTGATTACAGAATAGTGTTTCAAAAGACCATACCATAATGTTATTAGAACTCATAAAAAGATGTGAAATCGGAGACAATATCGCTTGTTGGCAATTATATCTTCAGTATCATCTCATGCAGCAATTTGAAAATGTATGCAAGAATTTACATGTCGAAACGCCCTTAGTGATTGTAGAAAAACCATTACACAAAGAGTCCCCCTACAATTGGGATAAAATGGTCGGAGAACGAGAGATTTTTAATGTTTTAGCACCTCCTATGGTGGAAGACTTAAATATTTCCAATGAAGTTAAACAAAAAGTTTTGAAGGATCTTCACAAAGAAATGTCAAAACTCGTAGAAAACCTCCATCAAAATATTATAGATTTAGAACAGCCCAACAACACAAGGAAAAAAACAGCCTAAAACAATAGATAAACTATTTTATTTTAGTTCTTTAGGTTACTGATAGAATCCTTTCAGCAATAAAATGTGTAGGTAATTAAAACAGTATTTAAAGGTGATAACCAAGCCTGATAAATTGGGTCGGGCAGACCCAAAAGCACATAACGTAGGGCGTTGGCTCATGCGTGTGCTTAGAATCCCCTCACCTTTAGGCAGGGGAGTGTCAAGTTCTTCCATATATCTAACAATGAACAGACACAGACAACAACACGTTTTTTACCCCTAGCAGTGTATTGAACGTTTTATAAAATGTTCCCAACATTTACTTACAATTTACATTCTTGAAGACCGAACAGCCAGTGCATTTATGCATTTGGCTGTTTTGTTATTTACAGACAACCCATTTTGGCAAATCATTAAATCCGTAAATCAGCCTCCAAACCACAAAGCCTTGAATCATGGATGTTGAAGGATTCTCCAGATGACACAGATTTTTTTGCGAAAACCCCATGCTCACCCACAACTACAGCCTCCAAACCACAAAGCCTTGAATCACGGATTTTGAAGGATTTTCCAGATGACACATATTTTTTTTGCACAAATCTCATGCTCCCCCACAACCAAGCACCACAGCACCAAGCACCAAGCACCAAGAACTAAACAACAAAAACCAACTCCTCCCGTTCATCCACCACAATCAACCCCTCTGCAATCATCTGCCGAACCACCTCAATCACCTTATCCGCAGGTGCCTGAACAGCAGCGACCAATTCCTCAAAAGAACAACAACGATTCGCCAAAGCATACTGAATTGCCAACTCAATATTTTCGGATTCATTGACCGTTACCGTTACCTTATTGCGGTTCAAACAAACATCGCACATACCACATTTAGTAGTCTCCTTTTCTCCAAAATACGCAAGCAACTGTTGACTACGACAAACATGTTTTACTTCCCCATACCGCACCACTGCTTTAAGATTGTCCTCCATTACCTTACGCCTAAAATTAAATCGTTTAACATCTAAAGAAAGATGCTCCTTTGCGAAACGCTCCTTCAAATACGTAATTTGCGGTTTATCAGTACGAGGTAAATACTGCAAAATATCATACTGTTCCAGTTTTTTGAGCATCGCAATCACGTCCGTTATTGCCACAGACAATTGTTTAGCGAGTTGTTCCTCATTGATTTTTGCAAAATCGTCCATAACTCCCTCATAAGAGCGCAACAAAACTTTCACAATCGAATTAAAAGGCAAGTGGCGCACTTGAAAATCGTACAGTTGATGGCGATTCACTTTAAAACGAATTTTGGAAGGAATGACAAAACCCTCCGTCAGTGCAAAATATTCTTCTCGTTCCAAAGTCTGCAATGCATGGTAAACCTGTACGGCCCGCATATTAAAATTCTCGCAAAAGGTCACAAGATCAAAATCAAATCGCTGCCCAATCCCAGCCCCATAAGCCAACCGAAAATAGTTGCCCAACGCATGGTAAATCGTTTTAATCGTCGGAATATCGGGCATATTTCGTTTAAATTGTTGGATAAGGTTGATGCCATCGGCAGGGTGATACAGCAAAACGGCATACGCTTTTTTCTCATCTCGTCCAGCCCGTCCAGCTTCTTGAAAATACGCCTCAATGCTTTCAGGCAAACCCAAATGCACGACGACTCGCACATCAGGCTTATCAATACCCATCCCAAAAGCATTCGTACAAACCATCACCCGAATATGGTTGTTGATCCAAGCCTCCTGTTTTTTACTACGTTCGTCAGTTTTCAGTCCACCGTGATAAAAATTTGCTTTGATACCGTTTTTATGGAGAAAATAGGCGATTTCTTGGGTTTGTTTGCGATTACGTACATACACAATGCCCGTTCCAGGCACTTTTTTCAAGATATGCAGCAATTTCCCTGCTTTATCTTCCGTATATAAAACCGAATAAGAAACATTTTTTCGTTCAAAACTTTTCTGAAAAATCGTGGCATCCTTCAATTCCAATTTTTCCACAATATCCTTTTTCACCATTTCCGTCGCCGTCGCCGTCAAAGCAATAAAAGGCACATCAGGCAAATATTCTTTGATGGTGGCAATTTGGAGGTAAGCAGGACGAAAATCATAACCCCATTGCGAAATACAATGCGCTTCATCAATCGCCACCAAACGAACCTTCATTTTTTTGAGTCGTTCCTGAAAAATTTCCGTTCTCAGCCGTTCAGGAGACACATACAAAAGTTTTACACTGCCATAGATACACCGATCCAAAGCGTGGTCAATTTCTTTGTGATGCATGCCCGAAAAAATCGCTTCCGCCTTAATTCCCCTTTTTTTCAGATTATACACTTGATCCTTCATCAAGGCAATCAAAGGCGAAATCACCAAACCAATTCCTTCACCCATCAAACTCGGCACTTGAAAACAAAGCGATTTCCCACCGCCCGTCGGCAGCAATGCCAGTACATCTTTCTTTTGTGCAACTGCCTCAACAATATCCGCTTGCAAAGGGCGAAAGCTATCATAACCCCAATATTGTTTCAAAACTTCAAGTGCTGTCATTCGATTGTTTAATTGGTTTAAGAGTTATATTTTTTAGGAGAGAACAGTCAATTGCTTCGTCGTCACGTTTGGGCCCGCTATCCGCTACTATAGCTCACAAAAAGAACCACAAATCACGTCAGAACCGAACCATAGCACCAAGAACTAAGAACTACAGCACTTTGTTCACTATAACGCTACTATCGGGTCTATTTTAATAGGACAGAACGACTTATATGGTCTTCAATACAGCTAAAATAACTTATATGGTTGCAACTATCGAGTCTATCTTGGACTGTCAGAACCGAAAAGACAGAAAAAAAAAGATAGAGTCCATCCAAAATAGACCCGATGGCAGTGGTATGGTGGCGGATTGGGTAGGGGCAGACCCATGTGTCTGTCCGCAGCGCAGGCCCGCCACCATAAGAACGAACAGCGGGACTTTCCGTAACGATGAAAGATAAACCGTTCTCTCCTAAAAATTTACATAAGTATAATGCTTTTTTTGTTAATTGCAAGCATGTTTTTTGGTGTCAATATATTTACTTTTAATATGTATAAAACATATTTAAGGCGTCAAAAGCTGTATAGATAGTTCCAAAATGCTTTATACAGCGCCTTAACTACCGAAATGTTAAGCCAAAAATTAAAGTTTTTAACGAAAACATGTAATTTTGTAGATTAGGAATGCTTTAGAATATTCCCTAAACCTGAATTTTATAAAAATTGAAAATAAAACTCTACATTAAAATTAGAGATTATGATGAAAAACTACAAAAAAGTTTTAGCCTTTATATTGTTGGCTAGCTGTACATTTTTCGCCCAAAACATACAAGCCCAACTAGAAGTTACGGGCGGTTTTACGGGAGAAGAATTGGCAGAGATATTGGTAGGAAACGGTGTCATGATTGACAATGTTGTCTTCAATTGTCCTGATGGCGCAGCAGGTGCTTTCAATGGAGAATTTACCAATTTAGGAATGAATGAGGGCATTATGCTTACCTCTGGAAGCATCAATAATGCCGTTGGTCCTAATGATAATGGCGGTGAAACTACAGCGAATGGAACAGAAGGTGATTTTGATCTGGATTTGATTGCTTCTTTTGGAACGAATGATGCTTGTGTCTTGGAATTTGATGTAACTCCTTTTGGAGACACCCTTCAGTTCAATTATGTCTTTGGTTCTGAAGAATACTTAGAATTTGTTGATCAGTTTAATGATGTTTTTGCTTTCTTTATTAGTGGCCCAGGTTTTAACGGCCCTTACTCCAATGGAGCAGAAAATATTGCCTTGATTCCAAATACAGATGTTGCTGTAACCATCAACAACATCAATGATGTGGATTTTCCTGAATTTTTTGTTTGTAATGGAGATCCTAACAATCAATGTAATCCTTTTACTCCAGCAGACATCAATAGTACTATTGAATATGATGGTATGACGGTTTTAATGACAGCAATTGCAGCAGTAACACCTTGTGAAACGTACCGATTGAAATTGGCGGTAGCGGATGAGTTGGATACTGCGTTGGATTCTGGCGTATTCATTGAAGCAAAAAGTTTGAGTGTAAACCTTGTAACGGTTTCTGCAACAACTACTTTTACAACAGTTGAAGGATTTGACAATGCGGTAGAAGGTTGTGTAGATGGTATCATAACTTTTGAAATTGAAGAAGCTTTAGATGAAGATATAGTTGTAGATTATAATGTGGCAGGAACGGCTGTATTAGGGGAAGATTATACGGCTTCAGGCACAACTATTGTTATCCCTGCGGGGGAAACATCGGTAGATTTAGTTTTATCTACAATTGATGATAATACTTTGGAAGGAGATGAAACAATTATTGTAGAGCTTTCTACAAGTTTTGGTTGTGACGAGGAATTTACGCAAGAGGTTGAAGTCATTATACAAGATTCTGATCCTTTAATTGTTTCTGATGATGTAACCATTCAAGCAGGAGAATCTGCAAACTTATCGGCAACAGGTGGAGGCTTTAGCTACTTCTGGAGTCCTATTGAAAGTCTTACAGGCGCATCTACTGCGAATCCAGTGGCAACACCCACAGAAACGACAACTTATACGTGTACCACTGTTTTAGGAGATTGTGTCTATATGGAATCTGTAACCGTCTTTGTCGGTGGTGGCGGATGTGAAGCAGAAGCAGGAACATTGAGCGCAACAGAGCCTTACTACTGTAGTGGAGCAAGCATTTCTGTAAGTGCCACAGGTTTTGCAACAGCAAGTTCTACACAAGCCTATGTTTTAACCTTAGACAATGCAGGATTTACCATTGTTGATATTAACACAACAGGCGTATTCTCTGGATCGAATGCAGGAATGTATGTAGCACACGCTATCAACATTGACAATGCACAAGTTCCAGCAGACTTATCTGCTTTAATTGGCTTGAATGCAATAGAAGTGATTGGTACTTTAACTTGTTTTGATTTAAAAACAGGCGCACCATTTGCGGTATTATCGCCAGTACAAGTTTCTGTGGATTATGAGTGTGATGCAGAAGCAGGAATTTATACATTGGCTGTTTCTTTCAGTGGAGGCTTGCCAGCAGTCGCAGCAGCTTTAGGATTGGGCGCAGATGCCTATGAGTATGAGGCTTCTGGTGATTTGAGTGGTAGTTACCTAGAAAATGTCAATACTTTGTTACAAAATACAGACAACAGTGCTTATAGTGTAACAGCAGAAGATGCAGCAGGTTGTTCTAATACAACATCTGGAACACCAGCCCCTTGTGTAAAAGTTGCCGTAGAATTAATGAACTTTGATGGTCGTACAGAAGAAGGCGCAAACCACTTAAATTGGGCTACTGCTTCTGAAACAAACAACGCATACTTTGAAATCCAACGTTCTATTGATGGTGTGGACTTCCGTGCTATTGGTACAGTGGAGGCAGCAGGTAATTCAAGTGTGGTCAATAACTACTCTTTTGTAGATGCACAAACACCTTGTGCTGCAATTTACCGTTTAGCAATTGTAGACAAAGATGGAGCTGTAGAATACAGCAATACAATCAGTTTAACAAAAGACTGTAATGTATTTGGAATCAACAATATTGCGCCAATTCCTGCAACAGACCACATCATTGTATCTTACGATATGATTACAGAAGGTACTGTAAATATCAACATTATTGATGTAACAGGAAAAGTAATTGATAATATCAATACAATGGCGACAACAGGAAATAATACTTTACAATTAACTGTTAATACTTATCAAGCAGGTGTTTACTTTATCAGTATCCACAATGGTCAAACAAGTGTTGTTGATCGTTTTATTGTTAAGTAATGATTAAAAAAGTGTAGGAAGAACAGGTGACATAAAAAGAGATACTTGTCTTAAAAGTACACTGTTATAAATACATACATTATTAGAAAAGCCCCAATCCTATGGATCTGGGGCTTTTTTTTATGTCCTTTTCGACCCATTTACTGATTTTCCTCTGCAATGTTCCTTTCAACGCAAAGGCGCAAAGATTTTTCGCAAGGTTCGCAACGAGAAATTTCTCCTTGCGCACCTTGCGTGACCTTAGCGAACCTTGCGTTTAAGGTGATATGTACTGCTATAAAAACCGCACCAGTAAACAATGCAGTGGACTCTTAAAATCATTCCCTCACTATATTCATTTTGTCCAGTCACCCATCACTCGCCCCTTGTCACTCGTCACCAGTCTCTCATAACACAATAACCCCATCCTGCATTACTAATTTTCGGTCAGCCATATCAGCGAGTGTTTCATTGTGGGTAACAATCACAAAAGTCTGTTGAAATTGGTCTCTTAGCTCGAAAAACAGCTCATGTAAATCTTTGGCAGACACAGAGTCTAAATTACCCGAAGGCTCATCTGCAAGCAAAATATCAGGTTCATTGATTAAAGCACGAGCGACGGCAATGCGCTGTTGTTCGCCGCCTGATAATTCGGAGGGTTTGTGTTTGGCTCGATTGCCCAAATTCATCAAATCAAGAAGATGTAAGGCCCTTTCTTGGGTTTCTTTTTCTCCTTTTTTTGCGATAAAAGCAGGAATGCAGATATTTTCTAAAGCCGTAAATTCGGGTAGGAGGTGGTGAAATTGAAAGACAAAACCAATGTGTTTGTTTCGGAAACGAGCCAATTCTTTACGGGATAGGTTGCTAACGGATTGGTTAGCGATTTGTAGATCACCTGAGTCGCTGGTATCCAATGTCCCCAAGATGTGCAATAGGGTGCTTTTCCCTGCTCCAGATGCGCCTACAACCGAAACAATCTCGCCTTTTTGAATATGAAAATTAACGCCTTTTAAAACTTGAAGGTCACCATATGCCTTTTTGATATTTTTTCCAATAATCATAGACTGCGAAGATAGGTTTTTTTTTAGTGCTGTAGTTCTTGGTGCTGTGGTGCTGTAGTTTTTGGTGAGCATATTTTTGTGGAGGCTACTTAACTGATTTATGCCTTAACTAAATCAAAATCCGTGTAATCCCAAAAATCCAAAAAAATCCGTGATTCAAAGGCTTTGTGGGAGGCGGTATCAGCAGAGCCTAATTTCCCAATACACTAATTAACCAATCCCCAATCCCACGTATAAAAAAAGGCTGCTCTTTTGCAAGAAACAGCCTTTCGAGTAGTTGCTTAATTGATTCTTCACAAATTAGAGTGGCAACTCTAAAGAAACAAAACTATTCGGCTTCTCAAAAGTTTACGATAGCCCATTGAAATAGGTTTCTTATTTGCATAAAAAAAGCGGTCAACTCCGATGAAATTGACCGCTTATTATTGTTTTTATGGGTGCGTTATTGCTTAAAAATCGAACCCAAAATTGATTTCGATAGGCTCATTTAACAATTGTCCAGAACGTTCATATTTAATGTCAAAAACATCTTGAACTTGGCCATTGACTTGCTCAAAAGCATTTTCTAAGGCACTGATACTTGGAACATAAGTATAATTGTCCTCCATATCACTGCCTAAAATTTGTTTAAGGTGATTTTCCTCATAGCCATCGCCATTTAAGCCCAACGCAAAACGAGTGAAAGGAGAATCTTGAATTTGTTGAACCAAACCACTTGGATTATCGCTATCATTGTCTCGTCCATCCGTGAAGACAACCAATGTTTTGTGTCCTTCCAAATTGCTTTCTTCTAATTCTTGAATCCCTTTCCACACGGCTTCATACAGTTTCGTTTTATTATTGCCCAAAGCAAAGCCTTCAATGGCACCATACACCTCCTCTAATTCGTCGATATTGCGTAAAGCATCCACACTGATTTCCTCAGAAAAAGGAATGATGACCACATAATTGTCAGGATCTTCTTCCAAAATATCTTTTGCAAAATCTTTTGCATATTCCTGCAAATCCTCAATATTATCACTCATAGAAGCACTCATATCCAAGACCAAAGCGACCAATAAATTAGATTGATCCACAGAATTAGACTGTGTGAACTCTACATCTTCAATCCAATCATCACAACTACAGACCTCATTACTACATTCACGGATTTTAATATCCTCTATATTCAAGGTTTCATCAGTTGTGATTCTTACCCCTTTTATGTTAATCAAGACATCTTCAGAAAGCGTGTTTTCTAAGGCAACATCGTCATACGTAATATCATTGGAAGTGGTAATATCAAAAAAGTCAGGGCTTGATACATTTTTGTATTTTCCTCTGATATAGTGATTCAAATCTTCTTGTTCACAATTCACTGTACCATTATTGGTATCGTCGTCATCATCGTTTGTATCAATAACAATATCATCGTCATTATCGGGACAAGTTGTACAGTTAGTGTCAGGCAAATCATCGTCATCATCACCCCAACCAAGTGTACAAGCTGATTGTGTAAAAACCAAAAAGAAACCTAATAAGTAAATTAGCTGTTTCATTATATTTTTATTTAGTGAAAAACTGGGATGCTCAAGACTTTTATACTTAATTCACCCACTTTTTGTTATTCAAGTGCTTAAAATTAAGGATTTATGTTCATTCTAGCAAAATTTTTGGAGATGCCCTATCTTTAATAGCCCCAATATGCTGCCAATTTTTTTCTTTTAGGAGACAACGGTAGATTGCTTCGTAGGGACGCATGGGCCTGCTGTCCGTTCTTATGGCAAAAGGAACAACCATAAAATTCAAGAGATAACCGCAACGACTAAAACTACTTAAACCACAAAAACTACTTAAACTATTTTGCCATACCACTACCATCAGGTCTATATTGGACTGTTTGAACCTTTGTAGGCTTGTTACAAAGTGTGGGGCATAAAAAAAAGCTTACCAGTATTTCTACTAATAAGCTCCTAATTGGTCTACTAGGGCTCGAACCTAGACTCTTCTGTACCAAAAACAGATGTGTTGCCAGTTACACCATAGACCATTGCTTCTTAAAGCGGTGCAAATATAAAGGGATTTACGGCAAAATAGCAAGTTTAGTTCTAAAAATTTTCAAAAAAAATGAAAAAAAGTCGATTTATGTGGATTTTGGTAGGTTTGATAGGGTTAAATACTTTTATAAAAAACATAGTCAAATAAGGAAAAATATTGTATATTTGATTTAATAAATGAGATTAGTAGAACAACATATAATAAAACCAACTCACAGTTTTTATAAGGAGTGTGACAGCCTTTGTTTTCGGGCAAAAAACCTTTATAA
>ENA-ORXM01004032-ORXM01004032.1-marine-metagenome-genome-assembly--contig:-NODE-4032-length-13507-cov-15.255473_pt1 | contig 13507 bp, 12 predicted proteins | sample MGYA00237867_ERZ511480 | MGnify/ENA primary metagenome ERZ511480 (study PRJEB26309, sample SAMN06266103) | marine metagenome | isolation source: Algal blade | place: United Kingdom:Sidmouth, United...
TGCCAGTTAAGTTAGATAAACTTAGCAAAAAAACATTTGTCTATGCTTGTCATATTTGACTATGTGTTTTATAACGGATGTCTATGAAAGATAGACCTGATAGTAGTGTTATAGCCTTCTTTTCGTTGTAGTTGTTTAAGTGGGTTGTGGTGTGCCTTGTCCGTACAATCCTTTTTATATTCGTTGATTCTTGGCTATAGTAGCGGATAGCAGGCCCATGCTGCACGACGAAGCTTTTTACCGTTCTCTCCTATTTATCATTATTATTTAGATTGAGTTGTAGGTTGGTCATGTTTTTGAAGATGAGGTAGCCTATGAGTAGGAAGGTGCTGAATAGGATGGTGACGCCGTATGTTTTGGGGTGGATGGTGGGGTGGAGTATTTTGGTGAGGATGGTGCTGAGTAGGTTGGGGAGGTCTTGGAAAATGTCCCAACTGTTCCATCTTTCGTATCTGCCTAAGTAGATGCCGAAGCCGCTTAGAATGGAGACGCTTAGGACGAATATTCTGCCTGCCCATTTGTTGAAGCGTTGGGTAATGAGGGCTTCGTTGATGGCGAGGGAGAGGAAGCCGACGAGTAGGCTGTTGAGGATAAAGGACATGATGAGAATTTGGTCGAACCAAAAGGGGATGTCTGTTCTTGCTTTGACATGGACGAGGTCGGTGATGATGTAGGGGGCGTTGGGGTAGAATAATAGCCACATTCCTCCTAATAATAGGGTGATGGATAGGCTTGATTTGTTAGTACGGCTTTGGAAAAGTAGGCTGATGGAAAAAAACAGGGGAATCCAGGCGAGTATGAGGTTCCAGATGAGGAAGCTGTAGGTGATGTGGTCGGTGAGGCTCATTCTTGTGATGACGAGGGTGCATGCAAAGGCCGCAAATAGGATGAGGGAACTGAGTAGGTTAATGAGGGTTTTGTCTTTTTGTAAGATGGCTTTTAATTGGGTCATTGTTTTTGTTTTTTTGAGTGTATCTTTAACGTTCCCAACTAAAATTTTATTGAATCTTCTACTTGATTTTTAGCTTTTTTAAGATTGATTGGGCGATGAGAACGAAAGGGACGTTTTTTGTTACTTAAATTCATGATTTATAGGAGTTTGGGAAGAAAAATGATGATGCCTAAGATGATTGCCATGATGGTGGTGATGAGGACTGCGCCTGCTGCAGTGTCTTTTGTTTTTTCTGCGAGGGGATGGTGTTCTTTGGTGACGAGGTCGGTCAGTATTTCGATGCTGGTGTTGAGTCCTTCGGCGGTCATGACGCTGCCGATGGCGATGGTAATGACGCACCATTCCCATGTTTGTAGCTTAAAGTAAATGCCTGCAATGATGACGAGGATGGCAGCGAGGATGTGGATGTTGAAGTTGACTTCGTTTTTAATGAGATATTTGAGGCCGTTTAGCGAGTAGAGTAGGCTTTTGTAGAATCTGGTGGGGGATAGTATTTTTTTGAGTTTCATGATTTTTTTCGGTTTTGTTGGTCTACTTAACGAAAGGTAAGAAATAACTTTTAATTTTGAAGGACAAAAATTAAGATTACGATGAAAGCTACTATTTTATACAATGAACAGAATTATGCTGTTGATTTGGCAAAACCGATTGATATTTCGATTCCTTTGAAAGCGGGTATGGACAATGTGAATTGTTGGTATGCGCCTTTTGTGGATATTAGTCCTGTGAAAATGGGGGATTTTATTGGGGATGTGAATCAGGGGGGACCTGTCAATTTTATGAATGTGCGTTTGAATCCGCATGGCAATGGAACGCATACGGAATGTGTGGGGCATATTAGTAGCGAACAGCATGTTTTGGATCAGTGTATGAAGGAGTTTTTCTTTAAGGCGCATGTCGTTTCGATTTTTCCGACGCTTGCGGATAATGGGGATAAGGTCATTACCTTAGAAACGGTTCGGGCGATTTTGGGCGATGTCTCTGATAGGGATTTGGGAAAGGCGATTGTGATTCGGACGTTGCCAAATGTAGATACTAAATTGGTGCATCAATATTCTGGTACGAACCCGACGTATATGGATCATTTGGCGATGAAGTATTTGGTGGAGTTGGGATTTGAACATTTGCTGATTGATTTGCCTTCGGTGGATCGGGAGGAAGATGCGGGGAAACTTTTGGCGCATCGGGCATTTTGGCAATTTCCTTATGATGTGCGAAAAAGCTGTACGATTTCTGAATTGATTTTTGTGCCTGATTCGGTGAAAGATGGTGATTACTTTTTGAATATTCAAATTACGAGTTTACAGATGGATGCGAGTCCGAGTAAGCCTGTTTTGTTTGAGATTTTGTAAGTGATGGTGACGGGTGGCAAGTGATTTTTACTTGCGTTTTTTTGACTTAAAACTTTTTGATTATTAAAGCGATTGTTCAGACATTTTTGGATAAATTTAAGGGGAACAATGTTTCTTTTATTTTGAGCAATTTGGCTTTTTTGGTTTTTGTCAATTTGATTGTAAAACCTTTTTGGATTTTTGGCATTGAGTTGAAAGTTCAAAATTTGTTGGGAGCAGAAATTTATGGCAATTATTTTGCGCTGTTTAATTTCGTTTTTTTGTTTGGTGTTTTATTGGATTTGGGGATTGGGAATTATAACAATCGGGAAATTTCTCGACATCCTGAAAAACTCTCCGAACACTTTTCTAATATTGTTGTCTTAAAATTTTTGCTTGCTTTATTTTATGTTGGCATTATTTTCTTTTTTGCGTTTGTACTACAATATGATTCGGCTCAATTAAAGCTCATGAGTTTGTTGTTGTTGAATCAAGTTTTTCTTTCCTATATTTTATTTTTCCGTTCTAATTTGGGCGCATTGCAATTATTTAAGCAAGACAGTTTTATGTCTGTTTTAGATAAGTTGTTGATGATTTTTATTTGTTCCTTTATGATTTGGAGCGTATTTTTTCAAGACCGTTTTAATATTACTTGGTTTGTCATTGCCCAATCTTTAGCGTATGGTTTTACCGCCTTGATTAGTGGCTTATTTGTTTTTCGCCAAACGACTTCTTTTTCGCTCAAAATCAATATTCCTTTTTTCAAAAAAATACTTTTAAGCAGCTATCCTTTTGCGTTGCTTGTTTTATTAATGAGTTTATACAATCGCATTGATGGCGTAATGCTGGAGCGTTTGTTGCCCAATGGTGATATTGAGGCAGGCATTTATGCAGCTTCGTATCGTTTATTGGATGCCGTCAATCAATTTGGTTTATTGAGTGCGACTATTTTGCTGCCTGTTTTTGCTAAGATGATAAAGCAGGAAGAAAATGTGTGGAACTTGGCTCGAATGGCAGGAATTGCGATGTTTGTTTTATCGCTTTTAGTTGCCTTCTTTTGTTGGTTTTTGCGCCTACCCATTATGTCCTTTTTGTACCTTGAAGGCGATGCTTATTACGCCTTAATTTTTGGGTTACTCATGTTTTCATTTATAGGCATTTCGTCCGTCTACGTTTTTGGGACATTACTGACGGCCAATGGCAGTTTGCGCCAACTTAATTTTATTGCCATTGGCGGTGTCATCCTCAATATTTTTCTCAACTACTTCTTGATTTTCGACTACGGAGCTTTGGGCGCAACTTGGGCGACTTTATTGACCCAATCATTAGTAGCGATAGCCCATGTAATTTTAGCTTGGCGAGTTTTTTCTACTTCTTCTTAATTTTCTTTTTTTTGGAGAGAACGGTTTGTCTTTCATCGTGACGGATGGGCCCGCTGTCCGTTCTTATGGTGGCAAGCCTACGCTGCGGACAGACACATGGGTCTGCCCCTACCGCCCAATCGCCACCATACCACTACCATCGGGTCTATTTTTCATGGACATTCCCTCTACTACCTTTTTGCTTGGGTTCTGACCTTTTAAGATAGACCCGATAGTAGCGGAATGGCTGTTTTTGGTTTTTGTGGTTTAAGTCGTTTTTGTGGTTTTTGTAGTTACTTTACCTTGATAAATAGGTTGTTTTTCCAAGCCATATTAGCGGATAGCGGGCCCATGCGTCACGACGAAGCTGCTGACTGTTCTCTCCTAAAAATACTTATTTTGATGACGAGTGATGTCGATTTCTGGTTCTAAAATCGTTTCTTTTTCGAGGTGATTGATGAATTGGTTAGTGCAATATGGCGTGAGGGAAATACCTTTGCTGCCCATTCCATTAAAAACGCACAGTTGGGGATGATGGGGATGGGTGCCGATGAGGGGACGACGGTCTTTGATGGTGGGGCGAATGCCTGTGCCTTGTTCCAATATCTCAAAATCGACTTGAAGGGTATTTTTGAGCTTTTCTTTGAGATAATTTCGGGCTTCTTTTGTGGTCTTGTGGTCAATGTCTTCCCGATTGAAGGTCGCTCCTACCCAAAAGGTATTTTTTGTTTTATAGGGAACAATGGTGATGCTTTTTTTCAGGACGTATTGGGTGGGTAACTTGGCTTTGATGATGAGAAATTCGCCTTTGGTGGGCTGCATGGGCAAATAGTTGAAATAGGGGTTTTGGAGCATTTTTGCCCCTTCACAAAAGACGATTCTTTCGGCTTTGATGTCGTTCCATTCGACACTTTTTTCGTGTATTTTTAAGGCTTCGTGGTCGAATTTTGAGGGCAGAAAAGCGTTTTGTTCTTTGAAGTAGGCTCGAAGTCTGTCCAACAAAGGAACGGTCAAAACATAGTAGGCTTGTTGGATTTCTCCAATGCCTAATTCGGCTTTGACTTCGGGTATTCTTTCGTTAAATTCTTGGATATAATAGAGGTAGGCAGGCTCGGCTGTTTTGGCTAAAAAATCGTTTTGTTCTCGCTGGTTTTCAAAAATCCTTAGAATGTTTTTTTGGACTAAAATCTTTATGCCAAATCGCCGTTCGATGTGTCGATAAAATTCGAGGGCTTGGGGCAGTAAGGTATCAATTTTCCAGCTTTTGACGATGCGTCGTCCTGTGACGGGGTTGATGATGCCTGCGGCGACTCGGGAAGAAGTTTGGGCATGGGCTTCGTTTACAACGATGACTTTTTTGCCTTGTTGTAACAGTTGGTAGGCTAAGATGCTGCCTGCAATGCCTTGTCCGATGATGAGGTAGTTGTTGGTGGTCATTGGTGGTGGAATTTATCCTCTTGCCATTTTATTGGGTTATTGATGATATAATTTGAGATGTTTATGTAGGCTTGTTCATTTCGGATGATGTGGTCATGAAATCGAGGTTGCCAAGCAAATTCATATCCTAATCGACGAGCATGTCGTGTTACTGCTGATTTGTAAGAACCGATGATGGATGATACCGTGTTTTTACCCTGATTTTGAAAGCGTTTTTGTCCAGGTGATAGTTGTTGGGACGAGGTCTGTTGGGACAAGGCATGCCTTGTCCTTACCTGATCCGTCTCTGGCGATATGAGATTCGTATCTGATTGTTTCTGTTGGGACAAGGCATGCCTTGTCCTTACCTGATCCGTCTCTGGCGATATATGATTCGTATCTGATTGTGGCTGATGGGACAAGGCATGCCTTGTCCTTACCTGATCTGTCTCTGGCGATAGGTGATCTGTCTCTGATTGTGGCTGATGAGACAAGGCATGCCTTGTCTGAACCTCATGGCTATCCTTATTCAAAATCAGGATTCCATGAATATGATTGGGCATGATGATGAAGGTATCTAAGCTGACGTTTTTTGCATGGTTTTTGATTTCATACCAAAGCACGTCTGCTAAAACGCCAATATTAGATAATTGCATTTTTTCGTTCTTGATTTTGCCAAAAAAATGATTTCTATCTTTTGCAACTATTGTTATAAAATAGGCGGCTGCCTTGCCATAATCCCAATATTCCCATCGGGAAATCTTACGTTCTGTTTTCATGTTAAGTTTTAGAACGATTGTTTCCTTCAAACATTATAGTTTTTTACAAAAAAAATGCGCCGCTCAAAGAGAACGACGCATCCATATTTTTACTTAAAAAAAACGCAAATCATGGGAAAATACCCAATTTCTCATAAGATTCTGCGACTTTATCTATGGCTACATAGAAGGCAGCAGAACGCAAGTCTTTAAGTGTTTTTTTCTTCTTCCAAACATTGCGAATATCGTGATAAGCTGAAATCATCGTTTCTTCCAAACCTGAATATACCAAATCTACTTCATCTGGGCCTCTCAAGTTTAGATTTTTGCGTTGTTTCTTTGTCAAAGGCGTACCAACAGCTTCCTCCACCATTCTAATCAACTCTTCATTATTAGACTGTACAAATCGCTTGTCCATACGACCAAAACGAACGTGAGAAAGGTTTTTTAACCATTCAAAATAAGAAACCGTAACCCCTCCTGCATTCATATACATATCAGGAAGCACCATTACGCCTTTTTCGATGAGAATTTCATCGGCTTCTGGCGTTGTAGGACCGTTTGCGCCTTCTGCAATGATTTTTGCTTTGATATTTGGTGCATTTCCTGCGTGAATTTGCTGTTCTAATGCAGCAGGAATTAAGATGTCGCATTCAGATTCGATTACTGATTTACGGCCATCTAACAAAGTAGCTTTTTTGTACGTAGAGATTTTTCTTTCAGCATCCCAATGTTTTTTAAGGTCATTTACATTGATTCCTTTTTCATTGTAAATACTGCCATCATACTCTGCTACTCCCACAATGATTGCGCCTGCATCATAGAAAAATTTCGCTGCCCAATAGCCTACATTACCAAAGCCTTGTACAACGATTTTTTTGCCTTCAACTCCTGTGGTCAAACCCAGTGCTTTCATATCTGCTTCAATGCTCAAGGCTTCACGAGTACCATAAAAGATACCCAAACCAGTTGCCTCAGTCCGTCCACGAATACCGCCTTGTCCCACAGGTTTTCCTGTCACACAACCATAGGCATCGACCATATTAGAAGCCGATTGGAAAGTTGCATATGTATCCAAAATCCAAGTCATTTCTCTTGCGCCTGTTCCATAATCAGGAGCAGGAACATCCAATCCAGGACCAATAAAGTTTTTCTTAATCAATTCTGTTGTATAACGACGAGTAATTCTTTCGAGCTGGTCTTCTGTATATTTAGACGGACTAATTTTAACGCCACCTTTTCCGCCACCAAAAGGTACATCTACTAAGGCACATTTGTAAGTCATCAACGAAGCCAATGCCATTACTTCATCTTGATTCACTTTAGAACTAAAACGAATACCGCCTTTACAAGGAAGTTTATGGTGGCTATGTTGTACCCTATACGCTTCAATTACTTGAATTTTGTCTTTTTTAGATTTGGGGTCCCAAATTTTAACAGGAAAGTTCATACGATAGACACTGTTACATTTTTTGATTTGATCTAACAAGGTCTTTTCATACCGCTTATTAAAAGTTTTAGCAGCTTTATCAAAATACAGCCCTACACTTTCGTGAAAACTATATTGACTTTTACTTTTATCCATACAGATATTTTTAGGTTGGGTGAATTATTTCAAATAAAAGGAGTACTCCTAAAGTTTCGACTTTAAGAGTTTAAATATTTGTTTTTATTTTTTTTTGTAGAGAATGGTTTGTCTTTCATCGTTATGGAAAGGCCCGCTGTCCGTTCTTATGGTGGCTGGCATTTTGGGCAGACCCATGGGTCTGCCCCTACAAGCCAACGCTACACCACCATACCACTACCATCGGGTCTATTTTGCATGGTCATAACCTTCAAATTTCGGAACAAAATTATTTGGTGTTATTACGACACAAATTTATAGTATTTATTCAAAAATGCAGCGAGTTTATTTAATAAAAACATAAAGAAATTTCAATATTTTGCCACAACAATTAGTAATTCGATAAGATTCATAAAAAAATACGGATTATATTTACGAAAATCATAAAATAAAACGCTTTTTATTATCAATTGACTAAAAAAATGGCATATATATCATCAAATTCTTATTTACCCCTTATTGATCCAACGATCTTCTAAGTCCTTTACTTTTCGCTCAATTCGCAGCAAATAGAATATAATTCCCAGAAAAATCATCACAACAATGGCAACGACTACATATATTTTGCCATTGCTCCGCATCACATCTGCCATTTCTGGGCGTTCTGCTGCTGCTTCTTGTGCCCAACACAGTAGGGTCGGCATCAACATCAAAAAGGAAAAAAGAAGCTTTTTAAATCTCTGCATGAATCTGTTTTTTTTGTGACAAGTGACAAGTGACAAGTGACGGGTGACAAGTGACAAGTGACGGGTGACAAGTGACAAGTGACAAGTGACGGGTGACAAGTGACAAGTGACAAGTGACAAGTGACAAGTGACAAGTGACGGGTGACAAGTGACGGGTGACGGGTGACGGGTGACAAGTGACGGGTGACAAGTGACGGGTGATATTTGGCGAACGAATACTTAAAATGCTTTTGATAGCGGTTCCGACCATTCAGCATAGCCCTGATAGTAGTGGTATGGCTTTTAGTTTTTGTGGTTTAAGTGGTTTTTGTAGTTTTTGTGGTTGTCATTTCGACTCCGCTCAATGACCTAAAAGCCATAGGAACGGATAGCAGGACAAAACGCAACGACGAAGTATTTAACTGTTCGCTCCTAATAAATCAATTTTATTTTATCTAATCTATCAATTTTAGTAGCTTATAATTTAATATTCGTGTCCGTATTCTCAAGGAAGCTGCCCACATCGCAATAAGGGTAAACCCTATGACGGCAGGATAAAATACCAATCTTAAACTATTGTCTAAATCGTATACAACAAACCCTTCGTTTCCACCATTAGAGGGATGCAAAGAATCGTAGATGCGGGGAATGATAAACAATAGGGGAATGATCGCACAAAAGGCGAAGATGTTGTATACCGCCGAGATACGCCCTCGTTTTTCTGGGTCTGAAATGGAGGATCGTAGAACGCTGTAAGAAAAGTAAATGAGCAATAAAATTGCGGACATATTTTGTTTTGGATCTCCGTTCCACCAGTCGCCCCAAGTATAATTTGCCCAAACCATTCCTGTGGTCAAGCCTAATACGCCAAATAAAATGCCCACATTCGCCATTTCTACGGCTATCAAGTCCTGTCTCAAATCTCCACCTCGCAGATAACGAATGCTATGGATTAATGAAATCAAGAACAAGATCATCATACCAAACCACATCGGTACGTGAAAATGCAAGGCTCGGATGGTTTCGTTTAAAATATCTAAATCTGGAACTTTGTACAAAAAGCCCATCGTTAAAACATATAGCATCAGGAGAATCGCCACATATTTCCACCAACGTTGATAAATAAATTTTAGCATATTATTATTTTTTATGGGACGAGGGGCGAAAGGGACGAGAGGACGTTTGTTATCGTTCTTTCGATTCTTCGTCTTTTTTTATGTGGGATGAGGGACGGGTGGTAAGAGACATTGTGTTCTCCTTTCTCCGATACTCATCTTTTTTATTTTACATATCACTCGCCACCTGTCACTCGCCACCTGTCACTCGCCACCTGTCACTCGCCACCCGTCACTCGCCACCCGTCACTCGCCACCTGTCACTCGCCACCTGTCACCAATCTATTCTTTCCACAAATACGGAAATAGAATTAAGGCTAAGGCGACAATAAGTACGTTAATTGCTAATAGAACGCTTATATTTTGATTTAGGTTTACGTCTTCCATCACCATCAAAGAGGCGGCGGAAACTCGAACCAGTAAAACGATAAGGGGGATGATGATGGGAAAACTTAATATTGGCATCAATGTACTACCTTTTCCTGCTTTAAAAGCGATGGCGGAGGCCATGCTAAAGGTGGTAGAGAAGCTAATGGCGCCCAAAGCCACACCCACTAAAAATATTGGAAGCTTGCGTACTGGATTGCCCAACAAAACACTATAAACACCTAAGCCTATTGCTGCAATTAACAATAATAATAAGGCATTGTATAACATCTTTGATAAGATAATTGCTTGTGGACTTACTAGTAAATAATGATACAGTTGTCGTCCATCACTTTCTTGCAAAAAACTTTTGGCGACTGCATTGGCAGAGGCAAACAAAAGAATAATCCACCAAACCGTCATCCATGTAATTGGTTCTACTTCCATAAAAGCCATGTAGACCACAAAGATGGTAGAGCCAATGTACAATAATAAGCCGTTCAGCCCATGTTTTTGTCGCCATTCTAACTGCGCTTCCTTTTGGCATAAAGCCCATACGTCTGATAATAAAGACATCGCTGCAAAATTACATCATATTTTTTTAGTTTATGTGGTTTGAAGCGTTTTAGTTCAATATGTCGGCTGTACTATAGTTTTTGGTTACTATTCATTTATTCATTAACTTCGTATAAAACCCTGAAATCTATGGATATAGATACTTTAAAGGCTTTGGAAAAAGCTTTGCAAGCCAGTCCTGACAATAATATTTTGCGTAAACAAGTTGGCTTGGCTCGCTTCAATATGCAATGTTATGAGGAAGCCAAAGCACATTTTACGCAATTGCTCCAATACAATAATAGTATCGACGTAAAAGTCTTGTTGGCTCAATGTTATTTGCACCTCAATAATTATACGCCTGGTTTGATTATTTGTGAGGAATTGTTGGAACAAAGTTCGCATCCTGATGTCGTTTCTTTATATATAAATTTCTTGATTGCGGAAGGGCAAACGAATGATGCTGTTGAACAATACCAGCATTATCAATTGGTTTTACCTAATTGGCGAGATGAGGCTTTAGAAGAAAAGCTCCGAATTCCTTCACAGGTACACGACTTTGAGGAGGAGGAAGAAGACAGTCTGTTTTTGGAAAAACCAGATATGGATTTTTCTAAAGTGGGTGGCATGGAAAATATCAAGGCAGAAATTCGCATCAAAATTATTCAGCCTTTACAAAATCCTGACTTGTTTAAAGCTTATGGCAAAAAAGCGGGTGGTGGAATTTTGATGTATGGTCCACCTGGTTGTGGTAAAACCTATTTGTCAAGAGCGACCGCAGGGGAAATTGATTCTAAATTTTTGTCGATTGGGTTGGAGGAAATTATGGATATGTGGCTGGGAAACAGTGAGAAAAATCTTCACCAAAAATTTGAGCTTGCTCGCAAAAATACGCCTTGTGTCCTTTTCTTTGACGAAATAGATGCGTTGGGCAGCAAACGAAATGACCTAAAACAATCGGCAGGACGCAACATTATCAATCAGTTTTTGAAGGAATTGGACGGTGTTAATTCTGACAATGAAGGTGTTTTAATTTTGGGGGCGACGAATTCTCCGTGGCATATGGACTCTGCGTTTTTGCGTCCAGGTCGTTTTGACCGCATCATTTTTGTACCGCCACCAGATGAAGAAGCTCGCAATATCATCCTACAACTTTTATTAGCAGAAAAACCGATTGAGTCTATTAATTATGCAAAAATTGCCTCTAAAACAAATGACTTTAGTGGTGCAGATTTGAAAGCTTTGATTGACGTAGTTACAGAAGAAAAATTGAGAAGTGCCATGCAAAGTGGTAAAATCGAAAAGATTCAAACGAAAGACCTTTTAAGTGCTTGCAAAAAAATTCGTCCAAGTACCAAAGAGTGGTTTAATACCGCAAGAAACTATGCTTTGTATTCTAATACTTCTGGTATTTATGACGATATTTTGCGTTATCTAAAATTATAATAATCCTCCCCATGTTAATTGAGTCAATTAATAGAATTCGACTATTAATCGAAAGAGAAAAATTTGATGTTGCTCAACAAAAAATCGTTGAGGGATTAAGTCAATTTCCTGACTCTTCTGATTTATATGCTTTGCAAGCCGAATTGCATTTAGAACATTCCAAACCCAATGAAGCACTTCAAGCCATTGAAAAAGCCATCGGTTTAGATCCCGAAAATGATTGGTGGTATTATACCGCTTCTCGCATTTATTCAGATAAAAACGAGGAAAAAAAAGCGTTAGAATTTATTGATATTGCGCTGAATATGGATCCTAATTATGGGCAGTATTATGGCTTCAAAGCAGCTATTTTGTTGGACTTAAACAAACGAGATGCTTCTATTGCATTTGCTCGTGAAGGTTTGGCAATAGAACCTGATAATGTCATTTGTCACAATGTCATCGCTTTAGCTCTCAATAAAGCTGGCGACAGAGAATCTGCATTTGAGCATTTAGAATTTTTGCTATCCGAAGATCCCGAAAATGCCTTGACCCATGCAAATATGGGCAATCATTATCTCCACCAAAGTAACATTCCTAAAGCCAAAGAACATTTTGCGATTGCCCTTCAGAAAGACCCCAATTTTGAATTTGCTCGATTGGGGATGATTGAAGCCATTAAGAGTTCAAATGTATTGTATCGAAAATTAATGGAATACTCTTTTTGGGTAGAACAAAAATTTGCCAATGGTGGGCGTTGGAAATTTTATATTGGTTTACTAATCGTTGTAAAAATTCTTCCTTTTTTATTGCCGTTTTATGTTATTTTTCTTTTTTGGTCTTGGTTTATGGGACCGATTAGCGATGTCATGCTTTACTTTGATAAGTATGGTCGCTATTTAATGCGTGAAGAAACTGTTTTATTTACACGGGTTAATATTGGTCTTTTAGTCCTTGCAGCTATTTCTGCATTTATTCTTATGCCCTTGCTCAGTCTGCATTTTTTAGGTACGGCTGTTGGTTTGTTTCTTGCGACAGTTCCCACGTATTTAATGGATATTAGCCATAAAAATAACAAGCGTTTATTCTTAGTAGTATCCGCTTCTATATTTATTGGCTTGGGTATTTTGGGTGGAATTATGGGTATTGCTCAACCAGAATTTGCTTTTATGATTTGGGTTGTTTTATTTTTATATACCATGATTTTTTCGTGGGCAAGTTCTGCTGCTGTCGATTAGTTTGGTAATGGGTGACGAGTGGCAGGTGACGAGTGATTTTTGGCGAAACCAGTTTTATTTTAAATTCTAAAAAGCAATGATAGACATAGAACCTGATTGACTAATTACTGATTAACTAAATAAGGAGAGAACGGTCAATTGCTCCGTCGTAACGTACGGTCTCGCTGTCCGCTACTATACCAAAAGACGTTGCAGTGCAACGTCTCTACGAGACATTCAGCCGACGCTGCTTTTGGTATACCACTACCATCAAGTCTATTTTGGATGGACAGAACTTCTATGAACGTAGATTTATTTCAAGCGATAGGCAAATACATTACCATCTGTTCCACCTGCAACAAGCATATTTTCGTGGTTGTTAAAAAGGTCTGTAATGACGAAAGGTGTACTTGCTTTCATCGGAAAACCATCTTCTATTTTATCATAATCCAACAAATAAATCTGATTGTTTTCTGCACAAAAAACGCCTGTTCGTTTAGAGTCTACATCAAACAAAGTCGTCGTAAATAAATCGCTTGGCGAACAAGGCAAATCGTATTCCGACAATTTCTCGCTAATATTAAAGATAGCGACTTTATTGTTGTGGGCAAAAACCATTTCCTCCGCTTCGCTCGCCAATACATTGTCAGAAAGAAATAATCCTGTACTGTCGATAGGCACATAATTTTTAGCCCAAGACACGCCTTCTTGATTAATGACAT
>ENA-ORXM01004033-ORXM01004033.1-marine-metagenome-genome-assembly--contig:-NODE-4033-length-13505-cov-4.318514_pt1 | contig 13505 bp, 17 predicted proteins | sample MGYA00237867_ERZ511480 | MGnify/ENA primary metagenome ERZ511480 (study PRJEB26309, sample SAMN06266103) | marine metagenome | isolation source: Algal blade | place: United Kingdom:Sidmouth, United...
TTCGTAGCGACCTCGGGAATTGTGCCTAAATCTTCGGGAGGAAGAAGTACGCGGTTGATGGCGTGAATGACACCATTTGACGCATTAATGTCCGCTTGAATAACTTTTGAGCTGCCGTTGATAAAGAGGTTGTTGCCTCTGGTTTCTATAGAAATCTCTCGGCCCTCGAGTGACGTAGCACTATCAACCTGCGCGGCTTCGGCGGCGCTTACACGTGCACCCAGTACGTGATAGAGCAGAATTGTTTTCAGTTCCGGGCTTGCCAGCAACTCTTCAGCACTCATATCTAAATCTTTGAGAAGTTTTTCAAACGCGTTGTTGGTGGGGGCAAAGACGGTAAAAGGACCGTCGGCTTTGAGGGCGTCAACAAGCCCAGCTTTTTGTAGGGCAGTAACAAGGATGCTAAAGCGTTCATCACCTAACGCGATATCGACAATGTCAGGCTGGGGCTCGGTTGTGGGGGGCTCAAGGACCTCATCGATAACGTGAATAATGGTTCTACGCGCCCTGATATCCGCTTCGATAACTTTGGCGGAACCGTTCAAAATAACGGCGTCCTCTGTGACTTCAACCGAAATAGCTTCGCCAGATAGGGTTGACAATTCATCGAAGTTGTCCAAATCTTCGGCTCTAAAAGTTCCTTTTACAATGTGGTACTGCAACACGAGCCCCAATTGCGGACTTACTAAAAGCTCGCCTAAGCTAAGACCGTTTGCCTCTGCATAGGTTTTAAAAGCTGCTAACGTGGGGACAAAGACGGTAAGTGGCGTCCCGCCCAACTCCGAATCCATACCAGCGGTAGTCATGGCCGTGCTGAAGGTGCCGAGGCGGTCATCATTCTCCATGACTTCTTGCGCGTCACGGTTGGCATTGTCCTCTTCGGGGGCGGGGCTACAGGCGGCAAACAATAAACTTAGGCACAGCAGAACTGTCAGTGTGAGCTGCGCTTTTAACTTGGAACCTTTCATAAGGAACCTCCCGGTTGCAGAATGTCAGGGTTCCCTTAAGCCAAGCTTAACGAAGCTGAAGATGTCTTCAGGAAGGGGGGAAAGACGTTCGGGTTACGCTTAGTTCCAAGGTTACTTTTGTCACGTTGTACATGAAAATTAAGAGGTCAGACGCCAGAAATTTTCAAATATTCATTTTGGAATCATCCCCACCGCTCAATTGTGGTTTGAAACCAAAACGAAACGAGGTCTAGAAAACTCGAGGCGTCAACTGAGGTTTCCCGTAAGTCGTGTCGACTGCAAACATCATGACTATTTCCACCTGGTTACCGCCTGTCACTTGCCCCACGGCAATTTCGGGTCGCGCTGTCGTAGTGGGAATCGAGACGCGAAAAACACCAGGCGCGGCTTCGGCTTCGGGGCGATACTCATTGTCGACAAATAGGGCAAGGGTTTGGCTGCCTGTGTTATCCAGCAGAATTTCGACATCGTAAATGTAACCGGAGCGCAGCGCCGAACTAGCATCTAAAATCTGCATGTAGTTTTTCGGCGCATTACCGTCAGCGCGGTAATTTCCCGTCGCCAAGGTAAGCCAGCCCGTATCCTCAATGATAAAACCACCGCCCGTGGTCGCACGCACCGCGCCGCGAATGTGTATTTGTCCTGTCTCTAGGCTCGAGAGGGTAATCTCCTGAGTGCCAGCGACCAAGTTCATTGGCTCAGAATTGTTTTCGCCAAAGGTGAAAAGGGCTTCTTTATCCTCGCTTAGAGAGACTTGCAAGGTTATGTCGTAGCTGTTTTGCGCCTTCGATCCAACTGTTGCCTGACGCAGCTTTACAGGTTGATAGGCCAAGACTTGCACTACGATTATTTGCCCATTACGGTCCTGAGTCGTGCCGAAGCCTACGTGGGTAAACTTGGGGTGCAACAGGTTTTTTCGGTGCCCTGGACTATCGAGCCAGCCCTGCGTCGTTACGGTAGCGACGTTGTTTTCACCGACTTTAGCGATGTTTTCGCCAATCGACACGAGCGGTGAACCTGCTCTAGCCACTCGCTTTGAGGCCGTCGCATTGACCGCGTTGGGCGAGTCATGGGAAAAATAGTTGAGTGTTGCCATCTCGAGCGCATGCTGCCGCGCGGCTAGGGCGAGTTGCTCGTCTTGCTGCAAGCTTCCAATCCCTTCGCTTGTGCGTGCTTCATTCGTTTTTAACAGAAGCTCAGCCTCCAGAGGCACGTTAGCGCGGATGGGAGAGTAGCTTGAGCGCAAAGCCTGCGCACTGGCAACGCCCGTAAAAAATAGGCTACAAAGTAAAAAGATGTGTAAAGGTATGTTCTTAAGCATAAGCCTTCCTATTGTAAAAATCTTTTGAACCGCTGATGGTAAGGTTTCTAGCTTTGGAGTCCTAAATGAAGGCGTTTAAAGAACTCGCAGTCGACTTTATCAAGGCTATACCCGAAGGCAAGGTAGCCACCTACGGGCAAATTGCCCGTCTCGCTGGTGCGCCGCGCAACGCCCGTCAGGTAGGCGAGATTTTAAATGGCGCGAAAGATGGCGACGAGATTCCCTGGCAACGCGTCATTAATGCTCAAGGGGGTATCTCGACCTATAAAATCGGTCACGGCGAATTGCAAAAGGCGCTGCTCGAGTCCGAAGGCGTCACCGTAACGGACAATAAAGTCGACTTGAGCGTTTACCAGTGGCAAGCCGAAGGAGATGAGCAGGGGAGACTGTTTTAGGGGACGGGGGTGTCGGGGCTTATCATTTTCTGACCCCTGTCTCCCGTCCCCTGACCCCGCGTTATGATGGCTTATGGCACAAACGTATGTAAATGAACTCGAGCTAGCCCAGGCCCTCGTCAGGATTCACAGCCCCTCAGAGCACGAAGCTGAGGTTATGAACCTCATGGTGAGCGCCTTTGAAGCCTTAGGCTTCGACGAGGCGTATCTGGATGATGCGGGAAATGCTTTTGGCGTTTTTCGGCGTGGGGATGGTCCTGTCGTTATGCTGAACGGACACTTAGATACCGTGCCCCTTGGCGACGAGGTGCAGTGGGCACACGGCCCCCTCTCGGGCAAGGTTATTGACGGGCATATGTGGGGGCGTGGCTCGGTTGATATGAAGTCGGCGCTGGCCTGTATGGCGTTCGCTGCTAAAGATGCTGTCGCTGCGGGGTTTCAAGGCACGCTGATGGTGAGCGCCGTCGTGCAAGAAGAAATCGGCGGTCTGGGCGCGCGGCATATAGGTGAAACAGTTAAAACAGACGTGGTTATTTTGGGCGAGCCGAGTAACCTCAATTTGATGCTTGGGCATAGAGGGCGTGTTGAGGTCGAGGTCAAGTTTCCTGGAAAAATTGCCCACGCCGCCAAAAATGAACTCGGTGACAACGCGCTTTATTACGCAGCTGAGTTTTTGCAAAAAGTACGTGATTTAGAGTTGCCTGCTGGAGGGCCGTTGGGCGGCTCGAGCCTGACCCCGACCCAGCTTATATCTCACCCACAATCAGGTAAAAATGTTGTACCAGGTAGTGCAGATTTAATTGTTGATTACCGAAATATCCCAGGCGACGAACCCGAAGATATCAAAGCGCGTCTTGAAAAACTCATGCCCGAGGCGAGCTTTCACATGGATGATGTCGACGCGGTTAGCGAAAATGGCAAGATCAAGATGCGCTTTCCGAACGCTATCGAGCCCTACCTCACCCCAGGAGAGAATACGCACGTCACCACGGCGCGGCAGGTTGTGGCGCAGGCACTCGAGCCTTTCGATGTTCCTTATGAGGAACGCGTCTGGTGGTTCGGCACGGACGCGCCGCACCTGGCCCACACAGGTGGACCCGTTATCGGCTTTGGCCCGGGTAATGAAGACCTTGCCCATACTACCAGGGAGTGTGTACCCGTGCGGCATTTGGAGGTTGCTCGTGAGGTCTATGAACAGTTAGCGCTGGCTTATTCGGAAAAAGCAATTGGTGAAGAGGAACAAGCTTAAGGGTCGACTACCTAAGTTTCCTATCCATGAGCTAAACTGGAACCATGAAAGGTGAAACCTTAGTTGTAAACGGCGATAGCTGGATGATTGTCGATGTCGCGCCCGCTGCTGCACTCGCTGAAATGGTCGCTGTCATCTTGGAAGAAGAGGGTTTTCTTACGATTACTAAGGGGCCTGATAGCGTTACCGATATCTTCAGCCACATGGGCACGACGAGTGTCGGGACTACGTATGTCCTCGTTCCCGAACAAGATGGTGGGCGGGCCTTAGAGCTTATCGCCGAGACGGTCACCGATTATGAGGGCGAAGAATTAGAAGAGCTGATGGACACCATGCAAGTTGAGGGCATTGAGGATGAACTGGGAGACCCCTAAACGTTACATCATTGAACGTCCCGGCAAAGAGCCTCTCGCATTTGAAGGTCGGCTGTTTTGTGAAACGGATTTAGCGGGAGCTTACTCGGTTCGCTTATATATCACCAAAGAACACAGTGTGTATCTTGTTTGTATTTCTCGAGGTGCGTCGCCAACAGTAGTGGTGACTAATCATGAAACGCTCGAGGACGCTGCCAATGAAATCGCTGCCTTACCCCAGGAGATTGTTCCAAACTCTGTTTATAGAGCTTTCCTAGAGGCTTTAGACAACGCGTCGCACCGCCGGGAATGAAAGGGCGACGCTTATGTGAGGATGAAAGAATACTCAGGTAGCTAACGCGGTTTCGAGACAAACGTACTGTCCCCGTCGAAAAATCTTAGTGGAGCGTCTTTCCATTCTTTCGCATAATCAATCCCGATGCGCGGCGTTACTTCTATGTTTTCTGGCGCGGGGCCGTCCTCGAGCCAAATCTCCGGCCCTAGCAAGCTGAGTTTATTGTGTGCGCGGGTAATGCCAAGGGTGCGTGTTAATTTTCCAGGTCCATCCGTTTTACCCTCGAGCCCGTCCAAAGATTCTACAGCCCTTATCAAAACTGCGTGGGCGCTACCCTTGGCGTCGGTGACAATATTAAACAGGTCGTACATGCCGTAGATAAGGTAAACGTAGACGTGCCCAGGCGGCCCGAACATGACTTCGGTACGTTTTGTACGTCCCTTGGAAGCGTGACATGCTAAATCCTCTTGACCCAAATACGCTTCGGTTTCGACAATGCGCCCTCGTTTTAGCTCATCCCCATTTGCTACGACAAGATGCTTACCGAGCACCTCTTTTGCAACCGTCTTTGCGTCCCTCGCATAAAAGCTGATGGGGAGCACCTAACGCTCACCAGGTGAGGTGTAATTCAGGTCAAATGCCCAATCCTCAAACGAAGTCGTAAAGGTTCCGCGAAAGGGGATAAGCAAGATGCGCACGTCGAAACGGCCTTGCATCGTCCCAGGTAGAAACGTGTCGCGGTAGGGCGCAAAGGTCATGGTCCACTCTTCGACGGGGCTGTCCTCTTCCTGGGGAAGCTCGAGTAACCAGTCACCCTCCACCTGTTCAACGGTTGCGCCTTCACAGGCTTCTTCGGTTGTCTCCTCGTCTTCATCGTCGTCACCCCCAAAGCCGTCACCCATATCGCCAAAGGGCAAGGCGGAGCGCTCCTCGAGCTTTTCCATTTGCCACTCGCCCGCTTCATCACGGCGGTTATCGGTGACTAAGTAATAGACCTCTTTCTCACCCTGAAAGACAGTTGTTGTCGATGAATAGGAGCGGGCGGTTTCGAGAGCCTCGGTAAAACTATCTAACAAAACTTCGCAGCTTGGTTGGGCGAGGGTCCAACTCGTAAGCAGCGTGAGACTAAATAGAATAAAGCGCATTTCTAATAGTGTACGGCAGGAGCTTAAGAGCTTTGTAAGGTGCGTTAAACTTGAGGTATGAACATCGGCGTGCTGCTTTTTCACGAGGTTAACGAACTCGAGGTCGTGGGACCCTACACGGTATTAAATACAGCCAAGGCTTTTTTGCCGGACCCCGAAACGCTCGAGCTTTGCACCGTTGCCAAGTCGCGCAATTCAGTACAAACATCTGCTGATATGACGATTACGCCGACCTGGGCTTTCATGAGTGCGCCGCCTGTAGATGTCTTAATCGTGCCTGGTGGGCGCGGGGTTGAAACGGCGTTGCGGGATAGGGCGCTTACGCAATATTTGGGGGCGCAAAAAGAAACGCTTGACTTAGTGGTGAGTATCTCGAGCGGTGCGTTACTGCTAGGTTCACTCGGCTATTTGAAAGACAAGGTTGTAACCACCCACCCCGACCTGTATGAACGCATTGAAGATTATGAAGTTTTGCGCGTTTCTGAGGACCGGATTGTGAAAAATGACAGTGGTGTTTGGTGCTCGGGCGGGAGTGTGACGGGGATTGAGGTGGGGCTCGAGCTGGTCAAACATTTGTTTAGTGACGAGTTGGCAGCTAAGGTGGCGAAGCATTTGGGGATTATTGCGACGCAGCCGTCTTTATTTTGATGACGTTAAACTAGCAGTATAAAGCGTATTTTCTCCTGAGTTTGCGAGACCTCTTAGCCTCTAGCGATATACCTTTTTGCTCCCCGAGTGTCCTCCGGTATCAACCAAGTCAATTACCTCGACCTCGGTAACACTGTAGCGCCAAGTGACGCGCAAATCGCCAGTAACTTCACTGCTAAAAGCAGGCCGCCCGTCCCAAGCAGTTACTTTATGGCTTTTTAGCGACGGGCTGCGCGGGTTCGTACTCAGTTGTTCAAGCAACTGCTGAAACCGAGTCTCGAGTTTTTTGTCACGGCGAACCAGTTTTCTGTATTTGCGCTCGAAACGTGGGAGCGGACGAAGCGAAAACATAATATAGGGAGGCTGGTCTCAGTTGTTAAGGTGTTCTATAAGTTCATCGACGGTCATGCTTTTTGTTTTACCTATACGAGTCGCTTCATCGGCCTCGTTCAACGCTTCTGTTAGTTCGTTGCGTTCGGCGTTGGTCAGCTCAAGTTCCGGCAAGCTATCAATCCAGTTTTGACGGGTCTCGAGTTCGTGCTTCCAGTAAAGCTCTGATAAGCCTAGCTTCAAAATCTCAGCATGGTCAAGAGCTGGATATTGAAACTTCATTGCGTCGAGTAAGCGTTCGACATCTTCATTGACAGATACTCTAATTGTTTTTCCCATATGTGGCTATAATAGTCTAAAAGTGCTACTTTATCAAGCGTTGTAAGTTTTTGGAAGACTCTCGAGCCTAATCACCTCAACCTCATCCCCAACTTCATAAACCGCATGCGGCGGAATCACTGCCAGCGCGTCGGCAAACAGCATCGAGGTAAGCACCCCTGAACTCTGGTTACCTGTTGAAACAGCCTTTAACGTAGCGCCCTGGGTCTCGAGCCTAACCCGCGTAAACGTTTCTTTAAACCCTGCACCTTTTAACATCATGCCAGCCACCACCATTTGCCGCTGGTGATAGGGGAGAGGCTCAGTTTTTCCTAGTGACTTGTCCAAAAAGGCTCGAGCCAGAATGATAAAAGCAATCATGCTCGAGACGGGGTTGCCAGGTAGCCCGAGTATGGGTAAATTGCGCCACTGGCCGAAGAGGACGGGACCAGCAGGTTTTTGCGCGACCTTCCAAAAATAAACCTCACCCTCGTCAAATAGTAGGTCGCGTACAAAGTCGTACTTACCCATCGACACCCCGCCCGAGGTTAGCAATAAGTCAAGGTCGCCAGCTTTTTCGATGGCTTGTGCAAGGGCAGTTTGGTCGTCGTTGACGTGGTCTAGAATGACAGCTTCGGCTCCCGCGGCTTTGACCAAACCTGCTATGGAAAAGGTGTTCGAGTTATAAACCTGGCCTGCACGTAGGGGTTGCCCTGGTGAAATGACCTCGTCACCCGTGGCGAGTATTCCCACTCGAGGCTTCCGACTTACTTGCAATTCAGCGTGACCCATAGCTGCGGCTAGTCCCACGGACGCGGCGTCTAGCACAATCCCCTTTTTTAAATGCGCATCACCCGTTTTGAAATCTTGACCCAAAGGGCGAATATCACCAGGGTTAGCGGGCGCGAATAGCAGGACGTTACCCTCTTTTTGTTCGGTATCTTCAACACGGATGATGGCGTCGGCACCTTTGGGAATAGGTGCGCCTGTATAGATGCTTACCGCTTGACCCTGGCCAACCTCGCCTTCAAAGAGGCTACCTGCGGGGATGTCACCGATGACCTCGAGACTTACCGGATTTTCTTTACTGGCTGTCAGCGTATCCTCAGCGCGGCAGGCGTAACCGTCTAGCGCGGAGTTGTCGTGGCTCGGGTGGTTGACTAGGCTCACAACATCCTGGGCTAGCACACGTCCGTAGCACCTTAGTAGCGGCAGGGTTTCGGTTTCTGGGGCGGGTGCCTTGTCTTGAATTAGGTGAATGGCCTCGTTGACCGCAATTTGTGTGGGATAAGTCATAGCTGTATGCTACAGGCTTTCCGCGCGGGCGTAAACGCGTGGTACACTCTTGAGCGCAATTACGTGCGGTACTACTCCCACTATCAAGGCAAGTAACAATATAAAGGAGAAAGCATGAGTTACAAGCATATTACGGTTCCCGAAGGGGATAAAATCACTATTCAAGATGGGAAATTACAAGTTTCAGATAAGCCTGTCGTAGCGTTCATCGAAGGCGACGGCACGGGTCCTGACATTTGGGCAGCGTCACAGCGCGTTATCGACGCGGCGGTTAAAAAGGCTTATGATGGCGAAAAAGAAATTGCCTGGATGGAAGTTTTCGCAGGCGATAAGGCGAATGATGTTTACGGCGAGATCGTTTGGTTACCTGATGAAACGATTGACGCGCTGAATAAGTACTTAGTTGGTATTAAAGGTCCGCTGACAACGCCTGTAGGCGGTGGCATTCGCTCGATTAATGTGGCGATTCGTCAAAGGATGGACCTGTACGCCTGCGTGCGCCCCGTTCAATATTTCGACGGCGTGCCCAGCCCCATGAAAAAGCCTGACGACATCAACATGATTATCTTCCGCGAAAATACCGAGGATATTTATGCAGGTATCGAGTACCAAAACGGCACGGATGAAAACGAGAAGTTTTTGAGTATGCTCAAAGAAAACTTCCCCGAGTCTTACGAAAAAATTCGCTTTCCCGACTCGAGTGGTATCGGTATAAAGCCCACCTCGCAAGAGGGCACCGCCCGGCTAGTACGCGCAGCGATGAACTATGCGATTGATAATGATTTGCCTTCTGTCACACTTGTTCACAAGGGCAACATCATGAAGTTTACCGAGGGCGCGTTCCGCGACTGGGGTTATGAAGTTGCTGCTAAAGAGTTCGGCGCGACACCGCTAGATGGCGGCCCCTGGCACACTCTGAAGAATCCTAAAACAGGCAGTGAAATCACTATTAAAGATGTCATTGCTGACGCCATGCTCCAGCAAATTATCCTGCGCCCTGCCGAGTATTCAGTGCTAGCTATGATGAACTTGAACGGTGACTACATCAGCGACGCGCTCGCCGCGCAGGTCGGCGGTATTGGGATTGCGCCAGGTGCGAACATCAATTACAACACGGGTCACGCTGTCTTTGAGGCGACCCACGGCACCGCGCCGAAATATGCAGGTCAAGACAAAGTGAATCCCTCATCGGTGATTCTCTCAGGCGAGATGATGCTGCGTTATATGGGTTGGAACAAGGCGGCTGATTTGATTCTCGAGTCCATCGCAAAAACCATCAACCAAAAACGTGTCACCTATGATTTTGAACGCCAAATGGACGGCGCAACGCTGCTCAAATGCAGCGAGTTTGGCGACGCCCTAATCGAAAATATGTAAATTCTTTAAATGTTGGGGCCAGAGATTAGAAAATTCGGGAGAAGCGAAAAGCTTCTCCCGTTTTTATTGAGGTTCAACACAATTGCTTATGTACCGCAGTACCGTGAGGGCTGTACATTTGCATCTGGAATTAGGACGCTATTCGTGTCTTAATTAGGGTGGAGATATGTGCCTCACGCCAAAGTATGGCAGGTAACCTTGAAATGGAACTTTTACATCCTTTAATCGCCCAATGGGACCCGTGGAGCATAACGGAAAAGAGAGCTATCTTGATGAAGAGACTTATTTCGACGCTGGGCAGAGCTACGCCGAGCGAACGGCTACCATGATTGCACAGATACTCATCCAACCTGAAACGATGCGTAGCGGTTACTTAGAGCGCTATCAGGGGCGCTTCGCTGCGAAACTGTGGCGCGGGTTGCAGGCGGTTAAAAGCAGAGGGCGTAGCGTTTAGCATGGACCTCGGATTGGTAATGGGTATTGCCACAGACCCCACGCTGGCGGCTAAAAAAGCCGACCTGCGCTACGTTTCGGATGATGAGCCCGGTTATAGCCGAAAACGTAAAGGTAAAGGCTTTGCTTATTATTCCCTTTCGGGAAAACATCTTAAAGGCGAGCGGCTTATCCGGCGCTTTGAGTCCCTAGTTATTCCCCCAATGTGGGAAGACGTTTGGATTTGTAAAGATGCCAACGGTCATATTCAAGCCACGGGCTATGACGCCAAGGGCCGTAAGCAATATATCTATCACGTAAAATGGCGCGAGGTCCGTGACCACGCGAAGTTCGCCTCCCTCATTCCTTTTGGCGAGGCGTTGCCCCAATTGCGGGAGCGCTTGGAGAAAGACCTCAGTCTAAAGGGTATGCCGCGTGAAAAGGTCGTCGCGGCTGTTATAGAACTCCTCGAGAAAACTCTCATCCGAATTGGCAACCAGGAATACGCCAAGGAAAATGACTCTTACGGACTCACCACCATGCGGCGCAAACACGTCGATATCGAAGGAAAAACTGTTGAGTTCGACTTCGTGGGTAAGTCAGGCAAAGAGCATCAGATTATTCTCGAGGATAAAAAGCTCGCGAAAATTGTTAAAGAGGCTTACGAAATTCCAGGCTACGAACTTTTCAAGTATTTTGGTGAAGACGGTGAAAAGCGCGTTGTCGACTCATCCGATGTGAACGAGTACTTGCAGGAGGTTACAGGTGAGGCGTTTACCGCCAAAGATTTCCGAACCTGGGCCGGAACCGTCTTAACGGCAGAGATTTTATGTGAAGGTAGTTGTCCTGAAGAGGTCGAGGGTCGCGCTAAGTTTGTTAGCACTAGTATCAAAGAAGTTGCAAAGCACCTAGGCAACACACCCGCCGTTTGCCGCTCATCGTATGTACATCCACTGCTCCTCGAGACCTACGAAGCCGGTGAGTTTCAAGAGGAATACGGTAAACACATGAAGAAAATACGCCGTCGTTCTCTAAAACGCATGTCCGAGAGCGAAGCGGCTGTGCTCGAGTTTTTAAAAGCTTCTGTATAATCTACCGAATGAGTTTTAGTTATGAAGTGAAGCGGGGCGGTCTACTCTACACCCACTGAAAAGCAACTCTTTTTGTTTAAGGTATTGCTTCGTCGCTTCCGCTCCATTGTAATGACGTCTTATTGATCTTGAAACTAATCCGCTTATGAAGCTGACCGGGTGACGCGACCTCCTCAAGCAGGTAAACTATGCCTGATAATGTCGGTCAACTACTACCTCAAAGAAGCCTCGAGTGGTGACGGGCAAGCTGTCTACTCGATGCTTCAAGAATTTCCCGCCGAGGAAAACGGCTTTACGAATTCAGCAAAAGGACTGTTGACGCGGCAGTTTCCAGCGTATTTGCGAAAACTCGAGCAGGACGCTAGGGGTAAAAAGCTACCTAAAAACCGCGTGCCTCAAACGACGTACTGGTTTATGTGCGGTGACCACCCTATTGGCATTATCAAACTGCGGCACCGCCTGAACGACAGCTTACGTGCTCAGGGTGGTCACGTTGGTTATGGGATTCGCCCGAGTGAGCGTGGCAAAGGGTTAGGCGTTCTGATGCTAAAAAATCTTTTACCAGAAGCGCGCAAACTATCCCTGGACAATTTGCTCATCACCTGTTTTGAATCGAATGAGCCCTCACGGCGGATGGTAGAGGCGGTGGGGGGGCGGCTCGAGCGCACCGAGAAGGGCGTTTGCTATTACTGGATTGACCTAAACTCCTCCACGTGAAAAATTAGGGCCCGGCCCCACCACCTGACGCTATAATGGGTCCATGTCTCTAGAACCGCTTGCCTTCCTCATCCTCATGTTCTTTATTGCGGTTATTCTCGTTGTGCTCATTCTCTGGTTCGCGCTCACCCTTGGTCAAGCACGTGCCTCCGTGCCCGAACTCCGTGAAGTGCACAGAACACAGGTTGTCGAAACTCCGCGCCCCGTCCCTACGAATGACGATTTTCGCGGAGCGGCAGTAAAACCCAAGGAGCGTATCAAGCCCAAAAACGACGCCTTCGAAAATTTTATTCGCTCAACGAAAGACGAATTAGATTTTTAAAAGCCCAGTCGAGTGTTTATAACTACCTTGTGAAATCTTTGCAACTTTTGATGGAGTCCCTCGGCGCAAGTCCCTGCTACACTGGCCTTATGTACTTTCTTGCAACTTCTGAGTCATTGGAGCGTAACCTTTTGTTAAGGTATCAAACCCTTCGAGGCAACCAATGATGCTGCCCAGCACGACCAAAACGCTTTTCAATATCATCCGTGAAATAAACTTAAGTAGTATTCAACAAAGTGCTGACTTACCCGTACGTCTCGCGCTTGTCGGTGATGTGGGGGTTGTAGGCAAAGTGGCTAAGGCGCTTGGTTCACCGCCCTGGGTGAGTGTTCTTACCGACTTAGAGGAAAAACGACCTGGTGACGTTTTGGTACGTGTATCAGAGGGCGAACCGCCCAGCGAACCCCTGCCCCCAGGCGGCCTCGAGCTTATTCTAAACGCTGACGATACAGCTACGCTGCCTGACAGGGTCAAGCTCGAGAGCCTCGAGCCTGAAGAGTTGCAACGCACCCTGGGGCCGAGCATCCTGGCGAAAACGCCCGAAGGCTTACGTTTATCTTTGGCGCGTCACATTCCTCTTTTGCGCGACGCCTACGCCCGCATCTTGGTTGAAGAGACCTCACGAAGTAATGCGATTTATGCTGCCTCGACGGGTGTAGCTCAGGTGGTTCCCATTCTGAGTATTCCCCTGAACGTCGCCGACATTGTCATCTTGACTAAAAATCAACTGATTATGGCTTATAAACTTGCCCTTGCCGAGGGCAAAAAGGGTGAACCCCAGGAGCTTATGAAAGAAATTGTCAGCGTGGTGGGGGGCGGCTTCTTTTTTCGGCAGATTGCCAGGGAACTTGTTGGGCTTATTCCCGCCTGGGGCATCGTGCCGAAGGTTGCTGTATCGTACGCGGGAACCTGGGTGATTGGGCAAACGGTGCACACCTGGGCATCGGAGGGTGAAACGACGACAGTCAAAGAAATGCGCCGCTATTACGGTGAGGCCCTAGAACAGGGTAAGGCGATTGCTGCAAGCCTGGTCGAATCTGTCCGTAATGAGGGCAAACGTACCCGGCGCAACAAGGCGAAACATCCTAAAAAACTGCCGCCACCTGAGCCGCCAGATGAGGCTAGCGGAGACTCGAGCACCCCTTAGCTACACTCAGATTCTAAAAAGATGGCTCATGTTCAGGCCGAGTGAAAAAGAGGTGGGAGAAAGGGATTTTTCCTGCTGCGTTCAATTTCTGAAATCTTGCG
>ENA-ORXM01004034-ORXM01004034.1-marine-metagenome-genome-assembly--contig:-NODE-4034-length-13504-cov-3.869666_pt1 | contig 13504 bp, 17 predicted proteins | sample MGYA00237867_ERZ511480 | MGnify/ENA primary metagenome ERZ511480 (study PRJEB26309, sample SAMN06266103) | marine metagenome | isolation source: Algal blade | place: United Kingdom:Sidmouth, United...
TTCACCGACGATCAGGCCGGAGCGTTCATGTCGCTCGCCGCAAAGACCTCGCAGATCGTGGTCTGGGGCGGAGATTGCTACAATTACGGCCTGCTGGCGGGCGGCCATCTCGACATCGTCTGCGAAGCGGGGCTGAAGCTCTACGATTACGCCGCCCTTGTCCCGATTGTGGAAGGCGCAGGCGGCATGATGTGCGACTGGAACGGCGAACCTTTGCACGCAGACAGCGACGGCAGCGTAATCGCGCTAGGCGAACCCGCGCGGCTAGAGGAAGTTCTGGAAGGTTTGGCCGGGCGGGCATTAAGTTGAAATTTACTTATATTAATTCATATCTAGCGGAAAAAATATCCCCTTGATGCAATCAGGATTGCGTACGGAAATTTGGACATGGCTTTTTCGATAAATTCCGCTCCCCCGATATACCTTACCTCCCTCAACAAACATGCCTCTTACCGTATCAAAAGGTGTGATAGCTCCCGAATTTAGATTTTCTTCATCGTTCACAGATTGGGAATCAAGCATTTCGTGTAAGTGCCGAAAGACGGCGCAGTCTAAATACCGCAATACTTTGTCGCCACTAGGGCGTCCTTTGACACTAAGGTTCTGAGGTACTTGAAGCCCCGATTTTTGTTGGACTTGAATAAAAGATCTATGCGCTGCTCTTAGCAATTCAATGTCTTTGCGTGACACTAAGTCCAAACAATGCCGGAGATCAATCACTGCGCCCACAACGGCCGCCTCCTTATACTCACCGCGCTTTACTTTCCAGTCCGCCCATTCCTTGGCTCGTTGTGGATCGGCTTCCCAAAAGTAGGCACCTGGACCAAGCCAATCATAGTCGCGATCACTATCTAAAATCTGCGACCCATTGTTGACTGCGGTCTGAGCTATGGATTTATCGCATCCATGATAGCCGAGTACGAACGAAGTAGCTAATCTGCTCAAACTGAGGCAACAGCCTTCTTTTGACTCCCGCCAAATTCTGCCCGCAATTTGCCATTCTTCGTGTAAATACCTTCTTCAATGAGGGTTTTCCGAGCTATTTGCTTAGATTGAAGCGCGCGCGCAGTTTCTTTCTCGATAATATCGAGTATTTTTTGATTACGTTGAGCATGCGTCATCTGAATCACCTAGTTTAAAGCTAGCAGCTGGCAACCTTAGTTCGTCGGTACTAAAAATAATTAAACAACAGCTAATGCCGCAGCCACCTATCTGGCCATATTAAATAACATATTTGACAAATTGGTAGCAACGTATTACGACATTCGCGTCTCATGTCGTAATACGACAAAGGGCTCGGGTTCATTTTTTATATTTGCAGCTCATTAGCTGGATTCTTCCGAGATAAATTACGCTGGCTTTATGAGCGTGACAATGTAGGAAAGTAAAAATGCAATAAATTTTGGTTACCTTGAGAAGCGAACCCTTGCATTTCCCCCAAATCCCGTTATACGCGCGGCTTCTGAATAGATGGGCTGGCCGGTAGGGCTGCCATGGCCATCTGATACGGTACCAACCATAGGAGACCGAAATGCCCAAGTTGAAGACCAAAAGCGGTGTGAAGAAACGTTTCAAAATCACTGCCACCGGCAAAGTAAAGCACGGCGCGGTTGGCAAACGCCACCGTCTGATCAGCCATAACGCGAAATATATCCGCCAGCATCGCGGCACAGATTTGCTGTCCGAAGCTGATACGAAAGCGATCAAAAAATGGGCGCCTTACGGGCTTTAGTTCCGTAGCAACGCCAGCCACGGCCCCAGCCTCAGTCCTCGCCCTTCCGTTCGAAGAGCAAACTGGACCGGGCATTAGGGAAAAGGCTGGCTTGGCACCGCGATTTTTCGCAGAAAATTATGACAGACTAAGGATATAACCGATGGCACGTGTTAAAAGAGGCGTCACCACGCGCGCGAAACATAAAAGAGTATTAGAGCAAGCGAAGGGCTATTACGGCCGCCGCAAAAATACCATCCGCGTCGCGCGGCAAGCGGTTGAGAAGGCGGGTCAATATGCCTATCGCGACCGTAAAGTTAAGAAGCGCAATTTCCGTTCGCTCTGGATTCAGCGCATCAACGCTGCCGTTCGTGAAGAGGGGCTGACCTATGGCCGTTTCATGCACGGATTGAAACTGGCGGAGATTGAACTCGATCGTAAAGTGCTGGCCGATCTGGCGATGCATGAAGGCGACGTTTTCAAAGGCATTATCGGCGATGCGAAAGCGGCGCTCGAAAAAGCTGCATAAAATCGGCGCAGATAGCAGCAGACAATATTGCAAAGAGAGGTGCTTTCGGGCGCCTCTTTTTTTGTGCGTGCGTAAACCGCTTTCCCTGCGGCAACCGCAAAAAATGCAAATGCTATCCCAATAACGCTTTCACCCCGGCAAGGAATTTCTGCACCGGCACCGGTTTCGATAGATAGCCGCGCGCGCCGGCGGCCATGATTTTTTCCTCATCGCCCTTTGCGGCATAGGCAGTGACTGCCAGTATCGGCATATATTTCAGCGCGGCATCTTTCTGCATGGCCGCGATCAGATCGAGCCCGCTGACATGCGGCAATTGTATGTCCATTATGACCAGATCGGGCGCGAACATTCTGGCTTGCTCCAGCGCGAGGCGGCCATCCCTTATGCCTTCAACGACGTATTTATGCGCGCGTAGCAGATCGGTGAACAGCTTCAGGTTCAGCTCATTATCTTCAACAATCATAATTTTTTGCGGCATGTATCAAAAGCCCCTCTTGCGCGTTTCCCGCTAATCTCTAAGCCATGCCTGTGCGCGATACAAACACCAAAAATGCCGACCCATCCACGCTTGCCCTGCGCGCGTTGGGCTGGGCTTTGTCTGATGAAGCGCGTGCTGAACGGCTGCTGTCGCTCACTGGCCTTACGCCTGATATCCTGCGCGGCGCAGTATCCGAACCGGTAACGCAGGCGGCGATCCTGCGCTTTCTGGAAAGCCACGAACCCGATCTGATTGCCTGCGCGATTGCGATAGATGCCAGCCCTGAAGCTCTGGTCGCGGCGCGGCGTATGTTGGACGGCAATGAATTTGAAGGATGAATGATACGCATGGCTAGGCCGCTCCTGATTTCCGATTGCGATGAAGTGCTGATGCATATGGTTGTGCCGTTTCAACAATGGCTTGATGACGATCACGGCATTCATTTTGATCTCGACAGCGGCACATTCGTCGATGCCCTGCGCCATAAACATGACGGTACAGTGGTTGAGCAGGGGCAGGTGTGGGAATTGCTGAACGGGTTTTTCGACACGGAAATGCACCGGCAGCGCGCGATTGCAGGCGCGGTCGACAGTATCAATCGGATCGCCGAATTTGCCGATGTCGCGATTTTGACCAATCTGATGGATCATCGTAACGCGCGCCGCACGCAGCAACTGCGCGAGATTGGAATAGATTTCCCCGTCTATACCAATCAGGGAGGCAAGGGAGAGGCGATGCTGAAGCTACTCGCTGAATATCAGCCCTCTGCCGCTGTCTTCGTAGACGATCTTGAACATCAGCATGACAGCGTTGGCGAACATGCGCCGCATGTCTGGCGGCTGCATTTTGTCGGCGAGCCTTTGTTGTGGAAACATATCAAACCTGCCCGCAGCGCGCATGCACGGCTTGATGAATGGGCCGCGGCGGAAAGCTGGGTAAAGGAAAAGCTGTTATCCGGTGAAGCCGCACCCGTTTTGGAGGAGGAAAATAATGGTTAAGGACAGGCTGAAAGAACTTGGCATTGATCTGCCCGAAGCTGCCGCGCCGGTGGCAAGCTATGTGGCGGCTGTGGAGGCTGGCGGAATGCTGCATATTTCCGGCCAACTTCCATTCGTAGATGGCGAGCTTATGACGGGCAAAGTGGGCGATACGCGCAGCGCAGATGACGCCGTAAAGGCCGCGCGTGCTTGCGGCATTATGCTGATCGCGCAGATGAAAGCTGCACTTGGCTCGCTGGACCGGGTGGAGCGTATTGTGAAGCTGGGCGTATTCGTGGCATCAACGCCCGATTTCACCGGCCAGCCAAAGGCTGCAAATGGCGCATCGGAATTGATGGCGGATGTTTTCGGCGATGTGGGAAAACACGCCCGTAGCGCAGTATCCGTTCCGGTTCTGCCACTCGATGCCACAGTGGAGATTGATGCCATCGTGGCGGTACGGGATTAAGCGGCCGCCTTGCGCAAAGAGATAACCGCCGAAATATTGAAAAGCGTCACGCAAGCGGGGGCGCATGAATGGGATGCGCTGAATAGCGATCGGCATCCGTTTACCGGGCACGCATTTTTATCGCTGCTGGAACAATCGGGCAGTGTTGGCCCCGGCAGCGGCTGGGCCCCATCACCAATTGTAATTCGCGGTGAAGATGCGCAGCTGGCCGCTGCGCTTCCCGCCTATCTGAAAAGCCATAGCCAGGGCGAATATGTATTCGATCATCATTGGGCCGATGCTTTTGAAAGAGCGGGCGGGCAGTATTATCCCAAATTGCAAATCGCCGCGCCTTTTTCCCCGGTGCCCGGCCCGCGATTGTTGATGCGCGATGAAAGCTACGCCCCCATGCTGTTGATGGCCGCGCAGAATGTCGCCGAACAAAACGGCATTTCGTCGGTGCATGCGACCTTTGTCGAAGAAGCGCAGCTTGATTATTTTCGCGATGCCGGCTGGCTGATCCGCAAGGGCAATCAGTTTCATTGGGCCAATGATGGCTATGCGGATTTCGATGCGTTTCTGGCGGCGCTTTCGTCTCGCAAGCGAAAGGCGATCCGAAAGGAACGACGCGCTGCGCAGGATGCCGTCGATATCCGCATATTGCGCGGCGAGCAGATTGCGCCGGAACATATGGCGGCGATGTGGGAATTTTATCAGGATACTGGCATCCGCAAATGGGGCCAGCCCTATCTGACGCGTGCATTTTTCGATTCCGCCGCCGATGCATTGGGCGATGATCTGGTGCTGTTTCTGGCTTTCCAGGATGAACAGCCGGTTGCAGGCGCGCTGAATTTCGTTGGCGCGGATTGCCTGTATGGCCGGTATTGGGGGTGCAACCGGCATGTGCCGTTCCTGCATTTTGAACTATGCTATTATCAGGCGATTGATTGGGCGATTGCGCATAGCCTGCCGCGCGTGGAGGCAGGGGCGCAGGGCGAACACAAGCTGGCGCGCGGCTATATTCCCACGGCAACCTATTCGGCGCATTATATCGTCGATGAAGGTTTCCGCAGCGCCATTGCAGATTTCCTCGAACGCGAAACCGATGCCATCGAACGCGATATGGAATTTCTGGGCGAAATGGCTCCGTTCAAAAAGGGGTGATATCTGCAAGGTCGCGCGGCGCGTGATATGGCGCATGATATGGGGGGGGACGCATCGAGCATATTGGCCGCGACCTTAATTAACTGCGCGCTGGATAGACATGGCACTAAATAGACAGGAGTTTAGCTCTTGCAATTTGCGGGTTAATCGCGCAGTTAAACTGTCATTAAATTTGTCATCAGGAGAGCAGCCATGAGCGACCTTTTAACCGAAATTCAGGATGGCGTGATTATCGTCACCATCAATCGGCCCGAAGCCAAAAATGCCATGAATAAAGCCGCCGCCGAAGGTATCCACGCTGCGATGCAGCAGCTGGACGAAGACAATAGCCTAAGCGCCGGAATCATCACCGGCGCGGGCGGCACATTTTGTTCCGGAATGGATTTGAAAGGCTTCCTGAAAGGGGAAAGCCCCATTGTGAAGGGATACGGCTTTGGCGGGATTTGCGAACAGCCACCGGCAAAACCATTGATCGCCGCTGTCGAAGGGTACGCACTTGCTGGCGGGATGGAGCTGGCGATTGCATGCGACCTTCGCGTCGCGCACAGCAAGGCGCAGTTTGGCATTCCGGAGGCAAAGCGCGGATTGGTGGCAGCGGCGGGCGGCCTGCTGCATATGGAGGCGCTGGTCGGGCGCAGTATGGCGATGGAGCTTGGCCTGACCGGCGATTTTATCAGCGCCCAACGTGCCTATGAAGTAGGCTTCGTCAACCGCATTACCGATGGCAGCGCGCTGGATGAAGCCATGGAACTGGCGCAGCGGATTGCGGCCAATGGCCCGCTGGCATTGATTGCCACGAAGAAAATCCTGCGCGAACGCCCTGATTGGACATCGGATGATATGTGGAAGAAGCAGGCCGAAATCGTCGGGCCGGTATTTATGTCGAAGGACAGCCGCGAAGGCGCATTGGCCTTTGCCGAAAAGCGTAAGCCGAACTGGCAAGGCGAATGATATAAGCCGCTCCTATTTGCCGCTATCCGGCATAGCAGAGCGGAATCACACAATTAGATAGGCGGCCGCCGTTGGACCTTTAATGTCATACGGCCATGCATTACCTTATTTCACAAGTGTAGAGAATCGGCGAAGGAGAAATGTAATGACAACGCAATATCGGAATCTCATCAACGGAAAAATGTTCGACAATGGCGAATGGCTTGATGTCGTGAACCCGGCAAATGAAGAGGTGATCGGTCAGGTTCCGGCTTGCTCCGAAAGCGATTTGAATGATGCGGTCGCCGCCGCGCGTGCTGCTTTTCCGGCTTGGTCAAAAACGCCGATTGATGAACGCCGCGCCGCGATGCAGGAAGTCGGCAACATTATCGGGGAGCATAAGGACGAATTGATGCGCCTCCTCACCAGCGAGCAGGGCAAGCCGCACGCGCAGGCAGCATCAGAGATCGGCGGCGCCAAACCGATGATGCACGCGCAATCGACGCTCAATCTGGAAGAAACCATCAACGAAGACAGCGACACCCGGCTGTCGCGCACGCGCCGTGTGCCTGTCGGTGTGGTCGGCGGAATCGTGCCGTGGAATTTCCCGGTGTTGATGGCGTTGCAGAAAATCGGCCCGGCCATTCTATCGGGCTGCACTATTGTGTTGAAGCCATCCCCCTTCACGCCGTTGACGACGCTGCGGATCGCGGAGCTGATTAAGGATGTGACACCGCCGGGGGTGATAAATATCATCACCGGTGAAGATGCGCTTGGCCCCCTGATTACCGGCCATCCGGATATCGACAAGATTACATTCACCGGATCGACCGCGACCGGCAAGAAAATCATGGAAGGCGCATCGAAAGATCTGAAGCGTATCACGCTGGAGCTTGGCGGCAACGACGCATCGATTGTCTTGCCCGACGCCGATGTCGAGAAGGTGGCCGAGCAACTGTTCTGGTCAAGCTTCACCAACGCAGGGCAAGTCTGCATTGCAGCCAAACGTGTGTATATCCATGAAGATATCTATGACGATCTGTCCAAAGCTATCGCTGAGTACGCCAAGAATGTGAAAGTTGGCGATGGCGCACAGCAAGGGACCGGCGTTGGCCCCATCCAGAATAAAAAGCAGTATGAGCGCGTCGTCGAACTGATTCAGGATGCGAAGGATAATGGCTATAAATTCCTTGTCGGCGGTGAAACGCAGAAGGATATTCCGGGCTATTATGTGCCGATCACCATCCTTGATAATCCGCCCGAAGAGGCGCGGATCGTGGCTGAAGAACAATTTGGGCCTGTTATGCCCTTGATGAAATTCTCCACCACCGAAGAAGTGATCGCGCGCGCAAACAACAGCGACTATGGCCTTGCCGGTGCGGTTTGGACGAATGACACCGACGAAGGTGTGCGCGTGGCCGAACAGTTGGAAACAGGAACTGTATGGGTGAATGAATTTATGCAGCTTTCGCCGTTCAGCCCGTTTGGCGGCCACAAACAATCCGGCTTCGGCGTTGAATATGGCGAAGAAGGCCTGAAAGAATTTACCTATGCGCAGGTGATTACCGTGAAGCGCGAAAAGGCGAATGCGTAAGATATACTGAAAAGATGATCAGTATTTGCAACTGCGGGCCGCCGGATGACATTGCGCATCCTGCGGCCTTTTTGTTTGACGCACGTTTGTTGGCTGTTTAACCAACCGATTAAATTAATGGTATTGATAGAGAAATCCGAGGAGGAAATTCATTATGGCTGATGCTTTTATTGTCGATGCAGTTCGCACCGCAGGGGGCCGCCGCGGTGGCCGCGTTGCCGGGGTTCATGCTGTTGATCTGGGCGCTGCTACTCTGGATGCATTGATCCAGCGCAATGATTTTGATCCATCGGCGGTCGAAGATGTCGTAACCGGATGTGTATCACAGGGCGGTGAGCAGACGAATGATGTCGGGCGCAATTGCGTGCTTGCATCGCAGCTTCCAAATTCTGTCCCAGCGGTATCGATTGATCGGCAATGCGGTTCATCGCAGCAGGCGATCCAGTTTGCAGCACAGGGCGTAATGTCAGGCACGCAGGATATCGTCATCGCGCACGGCGTGGAAAGCATGACGCGCGTGCCGATGGGTTCGACTGCGAAATTCCATTATAAGGAAGGCCTCGGCACCTATAAAAGCCCGCGGTTGGAAGAGGCCTATCCCGGCATCATGTTCAGCCAGTTTATGGGCGCGGAAATGATTGTCGAAAAACACGGCTTTAACCGTGAACAGCTGGATGCATTCGCGCTGGAATCGCACAAGCGCGCAGTCGCGGCCACCGAGGCCAATGCGTTTGATAATGAAATTATCGCGCTGGAAATCGAAACGCCCGAAGGCACGGAAATGCACAAGGTGGACGAAGGCATCCGTTTCGATGCGTCGATGGAAAGCCTTGGCAAGCTGGATGTGCTGCAGGAAGGCGGCGCGATTACAGCCGGAAATGCCAGCCAGATTTGCGATGGCTCCGCTGCGGTAATGGTCGTATCGGAACGCGCGTTGAAGGAACATAATCTGACGCCGCGTGCGCGCATTGTGAACCTGACGGTAACGGGCGGCGATCCTGTCATTATGTTGGAAGAGCCGTTGTTCGCCACCGAACGCGCGCTCGAACGTGCAGGGATGAAACTTGACAATATTGATCTGTATGAAGTGAATGAGGCGTTTGCATCTGTGCCGCTCGCATGGCTGAAACATCTCGGCGCGGATCATGCCAAACTGAACGTTAACGGCGGCGCGATCGCTTTGGGCCATCCGCTTGGCGCATCGGGCGCGAAGCTGATGGCGACACTGCTGAATGCGATGGAAAAGCGCGAGGCGAAATACGGGCTGCAAACCATGTGCGAAGGCGGTGGTCAGGCGAATGTGACGATCATCGAACGGGTGTAACCCGCGCTACCGACCCGTTCGGACCGGGGCCGAACTACCGTTTTATTAAGATTAAAGGACAGCAAAGACATGGAACTCAATGACAGCATTTCGGCAGTAATCACGGGCGGCGCATCGGGCCTTGGCGCGGCAACCGCACGCGCGCTGGCGGCCAAGGGCGTGAAGGTTGCCCTGTTCGATATGAATGCGGAAAAAGGCGAGGCGCTGGCCAGCGAGCTGGGCGGGGTATTCTGCAAAACCAATGTTACGAGTGAAGACGAAGTCGATGCCGCCTTTGCCAAAGCGCGCGAAGCCATAGGGCAGGAACGTATTCTTGTGAACTGCGCCGGGATCGGCAACGCGATCAAAACCGCTAGCCGTTCAAAAGAAGACGGGTCGATCAAACATTTCCCGGTATCCGCGTTTGATTTCGTGATTCAGGTAAATCTGGTCGGCACATTCCGGTGTATCGCCAAATCCGCTGCGGGTATGTTGACGCTGGATACAGTCGGTGATGATAACGCGCGCGGGGCCATCGTAAATACTGCATCGGTTGCGGCGGAAGATGGCCAGATCGGGCAGGCCGCCTATTCTGCATCGAAAGGCGGCGTGGTGGGCATGACTTTGCCGATTGCCCGTGATCTTTCGCGCGAAGGCATCCGCGTCAATACGATCCTGCCGGGTATTTTCGATACCCCGTTGCTCGCCGGTGCGCCGCAGAATGTGCGTGATGCGCTGGGCGCGCAGGTTCCGTTTCCGCCGCGGTTGGGCCAGCCGGATGAATATGCCAAACTTGCGTTATGCATGATCGAAACCGGATATTTCAATGGAGAGGATGTGCGGCTCGACGGTGCAATCCGCATGGCACCGCGATAGGCAGGCGGCACAGGCGGCGCAGGCAGCCGGAGCAAGCAACTTCGCGGCAAAGAGGGGGATCCAATGGCTGAATTTACGCAAATCCGGTATGAAGTCAGCGAGCAAATCGCGACGATTACGCTCCATCGCCCCGAAAAAATGAATGCCTTCACTCCCGTAATGATGGAGGAAGTCTGCGCGGCTTTTGACATCAGCGACAATGATGACGACGTCCGCGCGGTCATTGTCACCGGCGAAGGCGATCGTGCATTTTGCGCAGGGGCAGATTTGACGCCCGATAAGGGCGGTCAGATTTTCGCCGATGGTGATGTTGTGGACAGCCTATCCGATCCGCGCGTCCGCGACAGTGGCGGCATGATGACCTTGCGGATATTTGAAAGCGTGAAGCCGGTTATCGGCGCGATTAACGGGGCTGCTGTCGGCATCGGGGCAACGATGCAATTGCCGATGGATATGCGGCTGGCGAGCAGCAACGCGCGGTTCGGGTTTGTTTTTGCCCGGCGCGGAATTGTGCCAGAGGCGGCATCAAGCTGGTTCCTGCCGCAGCTTGTCGGCCATCAACAGGCGCTGGAATGGTGCATGACAGGGCGGGTGTTTGACGCGCACGAAGCTTTGGCCGGCGGGCTGATCCGATCAATCCACGAACCCGATGATCTGATCGCTGCGGCGCGCGCATTGGCGCGCGAAATCGCCGATAACACTGCGGCTGTTTCCGTTGCGCTTACCCGGCAAATGTTATGGCGCATGCCCGCCGCCGCGCATCCGATGGCCGCGCATAAGGTGGACAGCAAAGCGATTTATCGCCGCTCGCGTTCAAATGATGCGAAAGAGGGCATCAGCAGCTTTCTGGAAAAACGCGCGGCACAGTATCCTGACACAGTGTCGGCTGATATGCCCGATTTCTATCCATGGTGGGATGATCCGGAATATAGCTGAACGATGGGGAAGATGGCATGGCGATAACGGCAATCGATGCGGAAAAAGACGGCGCAGGGGCCCGTGCCAAACTGCTTGAAGCCGCCTGCCAAATCATGCGGGACGGCGATGCTGTCGATTTGTCACTGTCGGAATTATCGTATCGATCCGGGCTGAACAGCGCGCTCGTCAAATATTATTTCGGCAATAAAAGCGGCCTTATGCTCGCGTTGCTGGAACGCGACATGAGCAACATTCTCGCCAGCTTGCAGGCATTGGTCGCAAAACCGATTGATCCTGAAGAAAAGCTGCGGCGGCATCTGGGGGCTGTCATTGATACCTATCATGCCTTCCCATATCTCAACCGGCTGTTGATGCGGATGATCCGGGATAGCCCACCCGCCGAGGCGAAGCGTATTGCCGCGCTGTATCTGCGGCCCTTGTCCGACGCCTATGACAATATGATCGCAGATGGCGTAAATGCCGGAAAATTCCGCGATGTTGATCCGCAGCTATTCTATCTGACCGCCACCGGTGCGGCCGATCGTTTCTTCAACGCGCGTCAGATCATGAAATATTGCTATGACGGCCGCGAAGTGGGCAAAGATATGCGCGACAAATATCGCAAACAGACGATCGACATGCTGATGCGCGGTTTGCTGAAATAATGCCGGTGGTGCCGGGTATTATCCGGTCCAACCCCGCCATGCGCAAAGCCCGGCCGGTTATATTGCAGGCAAAATAAAGGGCCGCCAAGATCATCTCCTGGCAGCCCCTTTCCCGGGCCAATTGCCCGGCAGTATTTTTGTCGTTAGTTAGAAGCTGGCTGTTACAGTGAAGACAACTGCGTCATCGATGAAGCCCTGGTTCGTGCTCGATGGCAGGTCGGTTTCTGTCGTAACATAGCTCAGATTTGCGCTCAGATTGCTCGTGATCGCATAATCTGCACCGATGGAGAAATCCATGTAATCCTCGTCGGTGAGGGTTGACGTAATCGACGTCGAGCCATGGTTATAGCCTACATGTCCGTTAATGGTAACCGGCGTGTTGGGAATGCCAACCGCAAGATCGCTATAGACATAGATATTGTCGTCATTGCCAAGCGCAGACTGGCCGCCCCAGGCGTAAGCAGCGCCTACAGTTACTTCGGCTGGGCCAAGCGTGCCGGAAAGCGAAGCGTATGGTTCAAAGAAATCGCTTGGTCCGCCAAGCGTTTCATTGCCGTTTGGAAAAACGTAATACAGCAAGCCAACATCAGCAGAAATGCCGTCCGTCAGATCGCCGGACCAGCCGCCATACAGATCAAGCTCGGTATGGCCGAACTGAACGCTGTCTTCGATGGAAGACGCCCATGTGCCGACATAAAAGCCGCTTTCATGCGCGACATCAATGCCGCCCTGAACAGCGATATCGCCATCGGAAAAACCAACGCCGCGGAAACGATAGTCGGATGTCAGCGACACATTCGCTGATACCGAAATAGGGCCTTCAGCTTCTGGAGCATCGCCGGGTGTAGAAACCGGGCTGGCGGTTTGAGCAAAAGCAGGTGCCGCAGTCGCAGCGAGAATAAGGCCGGAAAGGCCGATTATGGAAGCGCGCATTTTTAAAGTCCTTAATTAATGATTTGGCACACGTTCCATCCAGCGAACTGGCCGCAATATATTTTTATTGCTTACCAGACGGATGAAACATACCCACAAAACCTATGCCCACAACACATAAATGCTGTGCTGCACAAAATGGTTTAGCAATGTTGCCCTAATACAACAGATGTAAAATTTGCGTTAAGCATCCACATAACAAAAGGGGCAGCCTATACGGCCGCCCCTTTCTTATTGCGCGCTATGAAAAAACAGCGGGCCAGTTAATTCACTATCACTGTCACTGCGCGGCGATTTTGCGCCCAGGCCTGTGCATCGGAGCCGAGTGCCTGCGGCCGTTCCTTCCCGAAGCTGACCGTGCGAACACGCGCGGGTGATACGCCCAGAGATACCAGATAATTCTTCGCCGAATTTGCGCGCCTTTCGCCCAGTGCAAGATTGTAATCCCGCGTGCCGCGTTCATCGGCATGGCCCTCAATCGTGATCTGCGCGCCCTGATTGCGCGCCAGCCACTGTGCCTGCGTTTGCAAGGTCACCTGATCGGCCGAATCGATATTATACCGGTCAGTATCGAAGAAGATGCGGTCATTGCCCATGCCGACGCTGTTGATGAAATCCTGCTGGCTGCCCGGACGGATCATATTGCCTACCGGGCCTTGGTTCGCGCCTGCTGTACCAGTTGCCGGTGGTGGCAGATCGTCGACTTCCTTGCTTCCGCAGGCGGTGATTACAGCGGCAGAGGCCAATAGCATAACGCCGGCCTGAATTTTGCGAATTGGTATCATTCCTTACTCCTTCGAATATCCCCTGCGATTTTCCATTATGGCCGTATCGGTCCCCAGGCAGGATCGGAACCGCTGACGGGGGTGGGCAGCTTACGTTCGTTCCGCCCGGTCAGATCAACTTGCCAGATGCCTGTTTTACCACTGTTGCGCTGTGTGCGAAAGAATTGAATCACCCGGCCATTTAGATCGGAAG
>ENA-ORXM01004035-ORXM01004035.1-marine-metagenome-genome-assembly--contig:-NODE-4035-length-13502-cov-11.802607_pt1 | contig 13502 bp, 10 predicted proteins | sample MGYA00237867_ERZ511480 | MGnify/ENA primary metagenome ERZ511480 (study PRJEB26309, sample SAMN06266103) | marine metagenome | isolation source: Algal blade | place: United Kingdom:Sidmouth, United...
GGTAAAAACGCCATTCTACACAAACATCTCCCGACAAAACAAGAGCTTCTAATTCATGAGTACTAAACAATCAACCAAGAATAAAATAAAAACAGTATGGCATACATTTATCAGTAGTTCTGCATGGCGTTGGTTTCAGAAAGCAATTGTCTTAACTATTTTCTCTTTAGTCGTAAATCATTTATCAACTCCCGAGAGTTTCCCTGATGGGAAATTGTATAGATTCCCTATAGAAGGTTTTCTATCCACTATTGTTTTGTGTATTCTTATTGGAATCATCGCAGAGCTTAATTTTAAATTTTACAAGAAAAAGTACTTCTCTAAAAAAGTAGAGATCGCCTCTATCTCAATGTATATGGCCTCTACTCTTGGTTACATTACCGTCATGTATATTCCGTTAGGTATTGTCTTAAATAAAATTGCGGGCGGAGAAACTGAATTCTATTATTTATTAATAGGATTGCTGATTACCTTGTTGTTAAGTTTTATTCTCATAGGGTTAGCATATTCCCTAGATATCTACAATTTATATAAGCTATCTATAAAAGATAATGAAATTACTATTGAAAGTGGTGCTAAAATAACCAAGCTTACCTACGAAAATATTGCGTGTTTCTATAGCGAAAACAAAATTGTATATACTGTTCAAAATGATGGCTCCACAATTACCACCCATTTTACATTGAATGAACTCGAAGAAAAAATAAATGATCAATTGTTTTTTAGAGTCAATCGTCAAATTATCATTCATAAAGATTCGGTAGACCAAATTGAAAAGATTGCAAATGGCAAGTTGCGGATTGCGTTAAAAACTTCGATTGAAAATGATGCGATTACTGAAATCAACATCAGTCGTTATAAACGAAAAGCATTTATGACTTGGTTTCAATAAAATAAATAAAAAGCTATCGACCATCTAGATATCAATTTACTACCATTCAGTAAAAACATTAATATTTAAAAGGGTTTTTGAGAGTTTGGTTCATTACTTCGTTTTAGAATTTAAAATCAAAAATGATGAGAAAAATGACCTTACTACAAATAGTAACTCCATTAGTCACCCTTGCCATTATCTGTTTCATGTACTTTGGGCCAATCACCAGAACACCTTTTGAAAATATAATTATCTCTATAATCATCATCATAGCTAATTATTTTGAATATTTAGAACCCAAGATCTTACAACTACACTATAACCAATTTCAATGTGTTAGAGTTTCTTATTTATTTTCAGCTAAAGTCTATGGTCTTTCATATTTTCAAAATTAATCTTCATCATTATCCAGAAAATCCATTGCTATCTTTCCCCACTCTCTTCTTACCTGCTTTACCCTATCACGATACTTATCGATTTGCTCATCCTCATACCTAGCCCAAGATAGTAACAGCAACTTGAGTCCCATGCTTGCTCTTTTGAGCCTTTCGTCCACTGACATAGTTAAGCTTAATTCATTTTCATCAAGGATTTCTATGAGATTCTTATATGCAGGGTGACTATTATTGAGTTGAACTAAGATCTTATCATATTTAATATTAACAGAAAAGAAGGCATCTGTATCTAAGTCTGAATTTGTCAATACAAACTTCTCGGCATCTAGAAAGGGTTGGATCTGGTCAGGCTCAAAGCCTTCTTTTTCTAATTCTGATTTTACTGCCTCTTCGCCTAATTCAGATACACTCTTGTTTTTATCACTTTCGCCTTCTTTGCCTTCTGAAGATCTTTTTCCCACAACATCAGAAGCAATACTTTCAGGAGTTTCAACCAAATCCTCTTTACCATGTCTTTTACGAGAGCTGATTGATCCAACATTCTGGGCCTTAACTAGTCCCCTGATAGTCTTTATCTTCTTATTAATTTCAAGTATTAGGTCTACCAAAAGCAACTTCGGATCATCTTCATCAAATTCGTCTAATATTTCTTGTTTAGAAACTTCATTATCAGTTATACTCTTTATAACTGAAGCTACCTCAGTAAAATTCGAAGCTGATTGCTTATTGTTAGTTACTCCAAATACCTCATCTAACTCAGGTTGAAATTTAATCTCACAACCCCACCATCTCTCCATTGGGTCATATCCTATTAATAGCGATTTATCTAGAAACAATTCTCTATTAGCTCTGATTATAGATATTCCAATGTTTCTCTTAGCATGCTTTCCATGCTTAAGTCCACCAGCGGCACCCTGTAGGTTTTTTTTCCTTGCTTCAGGGAGAGCATAGGAATACTTAATTTCAACAATTGAATTAATACCGTCATACTCTATTTCAATAGGCATAACTCCACCCCAATTCTGAAACATCGGCTTATCATTGTATGGACTAGGACAAGATGTATCCTTCATCAAATACAAAGGGTCATTAGCTTTAGCATATTTGTCAGTAGAGGGAGTATTTAAATTACTCCGATTGTAAGCTAAAAGATTGATTTGAACCGCATTGGAAGCTATAAAGTATCGATACATTCTTCCAATTAAGTCTTCAGAATGTCTAAATATACTTTTAGAAGTCTTCCAATTACATCTGTCTAGTTCAGACCATAAGACTAGTGTTCCAGACTCACTCTTATTGAGGATTTTACTCATAGATACTAAGTCTTTTGGGATTTCGTGCAGAACACCTTCTGGAACATCAGTTAACTTGCCACTTTCGATTTCTGAGACATCAAGATAGCTGTATAGTGCAGACTTTATTCCTTTCTGCCAAGTCCATACTTCGACTTTTCTAGCTTGCGAAATAGATGAAGATGGAAGACCCATACCAAACTTACCCATACCTATTCGATTCTCCTTATCTAGGTTAGTGCCATTACCGAATTGCAAAGCCTTATACAATGTGGACTTGTCCATTCCTGAGCCATTGTCAACAACTGCTATGTTTTGTAATCTTGCCATAACACGTTGTCGAACACGTTCATCTTTTTCAACGCAAATCAACTCAACATTTTTTGCCTGATGTTGAATAGAATTGTCCATCAACTCAGCAATGGCTGAGGCTGCATTTTTGTACCCACTATCCCTTAATGATTTGATAGCTAAATGTGGAGGAATTATCATATTCTATATTTTTTGATTTCTTATTTATGCTACCAAACGTCTTCCCAATTTAGAAAAGCATCGGCTACACTGCTGAAGCCTTCTAAGTTTGTATCCACTACAGTTATAATCTCAGCTACTTCATTGCCTCCTGCTTTTACGCCACGAATAACTCTTCCAACCATTTGGCTATATAAGACAAGTGAATCGGTTGGTCTAGTGATAACTGCACAACTAGTCTTAGGAGCATCAAATCCAGTTGTAAGTACACCATAATTACAAAGCACCATAGGTTCAGTTTCATCTGACTTAAACTCACTTATTAAACGCCTACGAGTATTCTTATCTGTTCTGGAAGAGATTGAGGCAGATTTAATGCCGATTGCGGATAGCGCTAAAGACAAGGTCTCTGAATGATTTACATTTATAGAAAACAGAATAATTCTATTGTGCCTCTTCACTAATGCTTTCACTTTGGATACAATCAGTATGTTTCTTTTGGTGTCTTTAGATACTTTGTTTAAAAAGCTTTTTGATAACTGAAGGTGATCTTTAAGGTATTGGTAATCAACTTCGGATGGTTCAATGCCCTCGTTAAAAAAGAGGCTTTCATTCTTTACTCTTGCTAGATAACCCTCTTCAACTAAATAGTCAACACAGTTATCATAGCCTTTTATTTTTAGAGTAACTTTTTTCCTGTTAAAATAGTTAGCTAATTCTTTATCTCTATCTATGTCATTCCAAGAACGGCCTGGGGTCGCTGACAAGCCAATAAGCTTAGCATTTTTAAAAAGAAGAATATCTATAGCCAATTTATATTTAGGTGCAATAGACATATGGGCCTCATCCATCACAACTAGACCTACCTTTTCCGAAAGATCTGTAGCCAAAGTAGTATTGTTGGTATATAAGCTAATAAAGGTTTGGATTCCGAAAACAATAAAAGAAGATTCCAAGGTCGTATCTACTTTATTACCACACCAAACATTTTGTACAGTCATGCTTTTGTTTCCTAAGACCTTCCATGCCTTTGTAAATTCCTCTGATGCTTGCTGACAAAGTTCTTCTGTATTGGCGAACCATATTACTGACTCTTTAGGATTAGACTTCAAGTGATTACTGACAAGATTCATACATGTCCTCGTCTTGCCAGAACCAGTAGGCATATGAATGAGCACCTTTTCCTGCCCTTGGCTCCATAGTAGTTCTTGTACTCTATTATAAATATCTATTTGATGCGCAAACAAAGGGTACTGAGGTTCAACTATGATGGTGTTAGAGATTTTCTCTTTGGTGAAACCTATATATTCAATATTGAAAAATGAACAAATAATCTCCTTCCCCTTTGTATTGTAATTTGCATATTCAATTGCACTCCAAGGACTTTCATGATTGAAGTCTAATCCTAATTCAGTAGCTAAATCAATAGCTTCTTCTTTTTTAAGAATTGGAATAATTGAAGCAAATAGTCTTTTGTTTGTGACTAGTTCATTTGGACTGTAAGTGTTCTGGAGAGCTTTCTTCAATAAACTAATAGATACAGATATTTCAGAAACACCATTAATAACAGGTAGGGCAATATTAAATACCTTTTGCAATATATTTTCGTCTATCCTATGTATAAGTGTTTTGAATTTCAATTAAAATGGCATTTCTTATATGATCACTATTTACGTAACAATAATACGTTGTATTACTGTGTCTATGATTTTTTCAAGGTCAGCTTCAAACAAACCTTCATCTATTATTTTAGATTTAGCTTCTGTTAAGTTGTTTAATTCAAATTGCAATTTGAATCTCTTGAGAAACAATGCTTTGTATGATGCAATTATTGATCTTAATGGATTTATAATTCTATTCCCATAATCTTTTCTTAATTCAGCTAGATTCTTTTTAGTCAAACTAGCTAGTGCGAAAACTTTAATTAGATGTCCTATTTTATAAGCATCTGCATCACGATACTTAATTACATTACTTCCATCAACAATCCATATGTTAGACCAAACTTTGAATTGGTCTATGCTAAATTCTCTTACTGATTTTAAAAACAAAGGTTCATTGAGTGAAACCGTTAACTCCTTATTAAACATTCCTTTGGAATATAAATCGGATAGAGAATCTACATATTTGGCAATTCTTTCCGTTATTCCCTCTTTTGGTAATACGATCTCTAAGAGGTCAATTACTTTATCAAAATCAGAAAAAACAGCTCTTTGAAAAACAGTATATCTTGTATCTATCGAATCCTTTTTTAACATTTCTAAATCATCATATAAAATAGAAAAATCAGCACTTATATCGTCTTTTTTTATTTGAGCCAAATACATGCTTTTTTTCTTATGGAGAGGGTCAATCAAGAAATTAACGATGTCCTTAAATTTGTCATCATTGAAATACTTTTCAATCCTTTCAATTATAGCTTGATAAGGAGTAAAACGAGTGTAAAACATGGTTAATGCAATTCCAAATATACTTTCTCTATAAAAGTAATCTGAAAGCCATTTATTACTCCCAATGTCAAATGTTAATGCCTTATCATTAAGCACAACTCTTTTCCTGTTGTAATACTCTGTATCAAAATATTCTGAATCTACGGCTCCTTCTATTTCAATTGATTTTTCTTCTTCATCAATCTCTTTAATTTTTTGTTCAAAAAGCTCTTTTTTTAGTTGAATTCTTTTAAACATTTCCTCATCTGCTGTGCTTGCATGAGGAGCATATTCATTAAACTCAAAGACTCGAAACATTGTCTGAAAAATATTACTTTTTTCCTCTTTTCCATTTGGTCGAAGAATAAAGTCTTTTAAAATTTTATACAGCAACGAGGTGGATGTAACTTGAGCCAACTGGAGCAATCTAACAGTATCCTTATCCCTTTCTGATATGTCAGTATTCCAATTTATCAGTGCTTGAGGAATTTTCTCTAATGATTTTTTTCCTTTTATTGTTTTCCATGTGAAGAAATGCTCTTCACTTATAAGGTTGTGTTGCTTAATAGAAGTTCTCGTCAAATACCTTAACAAGTCTAAATCATCTAACAATATTTGTCTTGTATGTGAAACTTGCTTTGCATTTTTATTAATATCAATAAAAAACTCTCTTGCAGTTTTGATGTATTGGTCAGCACCAAGGGAAATACCAATATTAGGAGTAACAATCACAAAATTTATTGGAAAAAAACAAGAACTTTTTTCTAAATTAGGATTCAGTTCAAAAAATTTTTTCAATGCATAAAACCTATGCTGCCCATCAATAACTATAGCATTAAATTTTTCCATGTCCCAATGAAAAGAACCATACTTAAGTTCATTAGAGCCAAAGAAATAATCATAGAGTTCTTTATCTCTTAAAGATTTGTCTTTCAATTTATGACTAAACGACTCGATAATTCCAGAATTCGCAATGTTCAAATTTAAATTGCTTTCATTGGAATTAATTGCACTTTCATATGATACGCCTTTAATGTTATGATACTTAGGAATCAGTGCTACAACTATAGGAGGAAAGAAATTTGTTTTATCCTCTAGGTTTAAATAATTACTTACTATTTCTAGGTCAACTCGTTCCTTGTCAATATCTCTTTGAACTAATAGTTCAAACCCTAAATCTTTATATTCATTACTGAGATCATTTAGGATTTTTAACTCATTTTCAATATTAAAAAATGAGGCAGAAACAACTAGAGACTGTATAGTAAATTCATCTTTACCATTCTCGTTTAGCCAATCAAAATCATTATACAGAAAACTGTATTTGCTAGACTCAGTTTGGGCTTTAATATTGTTGAATTCCATAGTTAATTTTTGATATTATAAACAGGCTTATATAAATTGATTAATATCTTCTCTATGAATTGAGAGAGATCAAAACTAGCATCTAGTACATCCTGAAGATAATCATTGCTGAATTTCTGAACATCAATTACTCTAATCAACATATCATTCATTGATAGATCAGTACTAAGTAACTTATTATTTAGCGATATAGAAAAGTCAGTTCTAAAATCAAGATGTTCTTTGATTCTTTTTTTTACACTTGAGTCACGAGTTGATTTGCCAATATATATAGGACTGGAAAAAGTAGACAGACTGTATATAAGATCTGAAATTACATTACTCCTATTATGATTTATCAACACAACCTGATCAATGCGTTTGGGTTTAAATGCTGAAATTTCACTTTTTATTTTTCTTCTATTATCTTCAATTACCAATTTGGTAGCATTATTGTATTCGTCAAATCCCTTTTGATAAAATATTGCACAAGCTTCATTAATATTTGGTACTTTCTTTTTAAATTTAATTGGATAGTACCACATATATATAGCACTCTTTGTGTCGTCAAAATAGTCATACTTTGAAGCTACTTCAACTTGAGCATATTCATTGATTAAATTTAAAAAATTTGGCATATTAAATAAAACAAGCAGCACATCCCTTACCTTCTTCCTCTTCCCAATCTATTTCCCATTCATCTGAAGAGCTATCAGTAAGTATGTCTACTAAATTTGGTGATTTAAAATTGTTCTTTCGTCTTTGTATACGAGTATAGTGTTCCTTCTTTATCGATGCTCTTCTTTGATCAGAGCACAACTCTTTTAAGGTTTCTCCTTGTTGCCATGTAAAACCCTCTTTCTCATAATTCTTCGCTTCCTTATATAGATTTGGGTGATTCTCATACAGCCATACCCATTCTATCTTTTGCTGAAAGAAACAGAAGAAACAACCAGACCTACTTCTAGAATAATAGCCTGTCTGAACCTCCCCATCTATCTCTACCTTATACTCTCTTTTCTCATAGTAAGCAGGGATACCTACACCAGAGTCACGTAATATTTGAAAAATGTCATCCCTAACTAATATATCCTCATTTCCTATCAATGGGAAAGATTCTTCGTAGGCCAGTGGATATGTAGTCGTTTTCAAAAACTGAAAAACCACTCTATTGAAATCAGAGGTACTACTGTCTAAAAGGAAACCTAGCTTAGTTTTTTTATCATAACTTGGACTCACTATAGTGTTCGCTATTTCTAGCATTCTGTCTTTATACCTGTGATCTACACTTTCTTGATAGAGCTTATTTAGGAACGGTATATTTTCATTTTTCAAAACTAAGCCTATTACATCTTCACTCCATATGTTTTGACGAAATGGAAATATAGATTGTACATTTTTCTTCCTAGAAATATATCCTTCTCGATCTTCATCTCCTCTTATACCAACATAAGAAACTATTGGATCTTCCCCAGCTATATACTTCTCAAAGGGCATAAGTTTTAGCTTCTTTGTACACCATCTAGCTGTATTTGATGGAAGATAGCCACCATACAAATCTAGGAAATGATCAAAGGGATCATGGTCTTCACTCGAAGTAGCTCTTAGTATTTTAACTTTTTGTCCTAAGTATATTTCTAGACTATCTATTAAGTCATATGTTTCTTGCAATTCCTTACCTGTATCACAAGAATAATATTCGACACTTAACTCTGGATAGGTATTATTCAGATAAATAGCCAAGGCTGCACTGTCTTTGCCACCAGATATACCCAATACATGTTTTACATTCTTTGACATCCTATAATTCTTTAAGCAACTGTAGGAGTAATCCTTCCCTAACTTTAGCATCCTTGCCAGAGAGTATTCCCTTTATTTCCTTTTTGAGTTTTCCTATTTCTTTAATTTCCTTTTTGTTTAGAACTATTTGATTACTTATCCTTTTCTTGTCTGACCCTTGAATTTCATACCTTAACGCAACTTCCGTTTTTTCGTTGTAATCAAGCTTAGTCAATTCTACTAGAGCATCTAGATCATTAAGTTGTTTTTTTAGTTCTACATAAATTTGTACCTCTTCATTGTCTGTGATTTTGTTTAGAGGTTTGCCTATCAATATTTGAACAATACTTGATATCCACAAATTGCTTTCAGGTATCTGAGATTGTATACGCCTTACTATGCTTTTCTGCTTCGCATCTAGAAGGTGATCCAAGTCGGAAGAGTATCTATCCTGAACTATCATCCTAAATGCATCAAAATCAATCTTCTTTTTGTCAAAATGTGATTTGATGGCGGAGAGAACTCTTTCAACAAGCTTAGCATCTTGTAATCTTAATTCCTTAATTGAAGCCTGTAGCCTACTTGCAAAGTCATCGAGCGATGATTTAGACTTCTCTAGTTGCTTCAAAGAATAACCAAAGCACTTAGGCAAATCATCGAAAAACGTTTTCTCAAGTTCTTTTGCATTCAGAAGTGTTTCTCTAAATTCTCTAGTCTCTTTGGACAAATATTTTATAGTACCCTTACTGTATTGTGATAAGCCTTTGTAAAACACAAGAAATGGCTTGGCTATTTCCTGAAATCCTTTGTTCTTTATAGAATCACTTGAACCCTTATTTATCAGAGTTCTATACTTATTAAACAAGCTAAGTCTGATACCATCAACCTCAATTCCTTTGATACTAAACGTCTTTGCCTTTTTGAAAATCAAATCTGCTACTTCCAATGAGAATGTTGGCACATATACTCCATCCCTATATAAGGCATAATCTTCTCGATGAATAAACATAAAACTGATGAGCCAAAATTCAATCAGACCCTCTTTTAGCTTGAAGGGCTTGGAACGCAATATGTCTACTAACTCGATGACTTTTCTCTTTCCACTTTTTGAATCTTCAATGAATTTACAAGAAGCTTCCCATAGCGGTAAAAATGATTTGTTAGTTGGACTTGCAAAAGAAGCAATACCTTTGGAAACATCAAGGGTATGAATCCCAGTTTCTTCGAGTAGAGAATGGTAGATAGTTCGTTCAGGAGGGAAGTTAGACCCTTCAAAACCAAATTGAGGTAAAGTCCAATTGTCTATCATTGCGGTAATGAAGGATTTCTTGGCATATTGGATAGTGCCTGATAGCTTGGACTTGTTTATTAATTCATTTTTGTAAGAAGGTGTCGAAGAATATATTTTGTCCGCAACTTTAGACAGTTCCTGATTTAGCTCTCTTTCTGAACCTATTGACAATAAGTTTTTCCTAGAATACCAATCAGAATCTGATGAAAATAGCTGACTTCTAAAATAGTCAATGAATGAATTGATTTGACTCTCCCTATAATCGACTAGTTCTTGTCTTGCAACTTTGTCTAGCACTTTCTCAACTAACAACTTATTGATCACGTTAATATCAGACAATTGTCCTCTGATATTTTCTCTCGCCTCTATAAAGCAATAGACAATTGGCTGCCTAGATTTAGACACGACATCTACGTTATCTTCAAAGCTAGCTAATACAATATTGATTATTCCATCTATCTCAGAAGACGGAGCCTCAAAATCTATTAATGGCACAACACTAAAATGATATTGGAATATTCTCGGAGTTCCCCTTTTGAATGAAACAGATTTTGCTACAACAAAGTCTAGTTTCAAGTGCTTTCTAATTTCATCTTCAATAGAAACTACTTGTCCAATTTCTTTCTTCTTGGAGGCAATTTCAAACTCTATGTCGATATCAGTTCCTTCGTATATGCAATAAGAATCTCTAAATTTTAGATACTTGATAATCTTATGTTGCTCAAGATCAGAGATTGCTGTTTCAATGGATTTGTTGCCGATTATCTCTTTGAAATACTGCTTTAAAAATTCACTGTTTATTTTGCTTCCGCCTTGATTTATTAATCCTAGAACACCAATGACCTTTACTATCTCTTTTGCAACTGAATGTTCCGCAGTTAAGTTTGATTCCACTCTATCCAATGCAGTAATTACAACTCTCCACTTAAAGAAATCGGGATTGTTCTTTGATTGCAACAAGTAAGAGTAATTGAAAATCAAGTAGTCATAAACATGACCAAGGGAGTAAAAAGACGAACTGTCAACCATCAAATGCTCATACAGCCCATAAGGCTCTTTGGAAGATATGAAACTAAATAGGGATCTTTCGTTTTGTCCATACTTCTGCAAAGTAATCAACAAGCTTGATGCAGACAAAGGATCAAGTGGATAAAGCTTTAATGCAGACTCAACTGACAACTCATTCCTAAGCTTGAATAAATTGGACTTCTTAAGGATTCCTAAGAATTTTTTAGACAACTTATTTCTGCCTAATTTTTCATATTTCTTTTGTAGAGCTTGACCTGCTAGATCTAACAATTGCTCCACTGGTTCATTAAACGGAAGCTCCTTTATTCTTCCTTTGACCTTCTCCCATTCCTTCCTGTCCTTCTCACTTAATCCAATGGCGTACGCATCAAAATTCTGATGCAAAGTCGTAAGAAAAAGAAAGTTCCTTCTACTGTCATTAGCATATTCAGCAATCTTCTGAATGAAGTATAGTTCCTTTTCTGGATTATTTTTGGCTGAATACTCAAGAGTCTTTCCAAATTCATCGATAACTAGAACAAGACACTCCTTTTTCTTCTTAAGTTTTGACTGAAGGCTTTTAATTGCATCGTATACTGATGATTCATTGTTTTCTACACCTAGTTCATTTGCAAGACTTACAATTATGGATTCATAATTTCCAACAACTTGGATAAACTTGAACTTAGAACAGCCATTAAATTGACCATTTACAGGTTTGAAATATTTTTCAGCTTTATTAAGATGCTTATAGAACGCCAACAGAAAAGCTGATTTCCCTGTACCATAGCTACCTATTATATTGTAAGAATGTAATCCTGATTTGAAATTTGAGGAAATAGTATTGTATGCTTCAATCGAGTTTTTTGTAGGGATGTACAAGTAATCACTAGTAGCGTCTCTCTTTATATTAATAGAAGGTGAAAAATTAGTTGTCATAGTAATTGTTTAGTACTTCAAATAATTCTAACCCTTCCTTAATCTGTAAAACTTGAACTCCTCCATCATCCTTGTAAGTTATATACAAAGGATACTTTTCACACAAATCATCTATGCATTTCATTAGGCCATTTGAAGTAAGTGCAAAAACTGACCCTACTGAATTTATTCCGTTCTGCAATTCATAAAACGTAAACGACGAACCACCTTCTGAACCTATCAAAATAGCTGCAAGAATTATTTCGCTAGCAATTTTTCTTGACCTATTTTCAATCCTGTAAGTTTGAACATGCCCTTCTTTCCTTACTCTATCAATAAGACTGAGTTCATAGAGCAACCCCATAAAATCTGATTCAATACTTTTTGACTTCTCGGGAATTAGGTAATTGTTCAGAAAGACACTTATGTCTTTTTTGACAGAGTTTACATTATACTTTACTCCCTTTGATTGACATTCATTTTCAATAAAAGACAAAATCTGTTCTCGATTAAATTCTATCCTGATCTTTCTGAAATAGTTAAACATAAGACTGTAGATAGAAGCTATCTCATTAGTAACTAGAAGATAATGTAAGAGCCAAATAGTCCCCTTGTCCTCTAAGTATGGATCTTTACCTTTTCTTGTGCTAAAGATATAGTTAGCAATTTCTGAGTGCTTATTATCACCATCTACTAATCCAAAAGCTCTGACCCAGAAACGAATTGAACTGACCATATTCTTTCCAACTCCTAAATCGTTGATCGCATCATTACCAAAATCACCTCCTGATTTTGTGTGGTCTAACCCTTTTTTTAGCCAATAGTTTCGACAGGTAAATGTTTCATGTCCAGCAAAAAAGTATTTCATACTAAATTGCTTTTTTATGTGTCAATGAATATTTCATATGTGCCTCAAGAGCTTCTAGTCCTTCTTCTTCATCCGATACAATCTCACCAACTTTCTCATCAAGCCATAGCGTTTTTAGTTCCTCTTCTCTAATTCCAAAAAGTTCGGAAAGTACGAGAAGGTATTCTCTGTTGGCATTGCGTTCTCCTCTTTCAATTTTCGACATGGTTGCAGTGTCAATATCTAATTCCGCCGCTACTTTCCTAAGTACTAGGCGTTGATTTTCTCTTAGCTGACGAAGTTTGTTTCCGAAGAGCATCTATGCAAATATTAGAATGACAAATTATGGCAATACTATTTAAATTAAGTCTAATATAAAAAAGTGAGTGCAGTGTACTTGCACTAAAGCCAAGAATAAATCGAAAATCATGATATGTCCTTTGGAATTGAACACTCTGTTCATGTTTGGGGCCAAGTATCAGACTTTTCAATGGGACTTTTCATATAAGATATCAAGCTGTTAGTCAAGTAAGTATCGATTACATAGCACCCCCTTGAAAGATGATTTTTTCCTACCCCCATGTTGATCCAATATTACATCTTTGGGTTGGGATAGTGTATAATTCGAAACAAAAAGTTGAAAAGAGAACTAAGGCCCGAATCGCCTAACTAGCTAGTATCCAATATGTTACAACAAACAGAATCTCTTCATAACGACAACAAAGGTTAGTTTATGAAAAACAAAAGCCTCTAAATCAATGACTTAGAGGCTAATGCTTGCGGTCTGGACGGGACTCGAACCCGCGACCCCCTGCGTGACAGGCAGGTATTCTAACCAGCTGAACTACCAGACC
>ENA-ORXM01004036-ORXM01004036.1-marine-metagenome-genome-assembly--contig:-NODE-4036-length-13501-cov-6.521454_pt1 | contig 13501 bp, 14 predicted proteins | sample MGYA00237867_ERZ511480 | MGnify/ENA primary metagenome ERZ511480 (study PRJEB26309, sample SAMN06266103) | marine metagenome | isolation source: Algal blade | place: United Kingdom:Sidmouth, United...
CACAGAGCCTTCTCAGGCAGAAATTGAGACTGGTGTCACCCCCCTCACAGGGGTCGTAGAGGCCGAAACAGGGGACGTCCCCTGTTTCGGCCTCTACGACCTCTGTGAGAGGGGTAATTCATATCGACCACTCATATTTTAGCACGTTGCAGCTTGTCTTTTCATCCCTGCCATGTAATGCTCAGACCCAGAAGAGCAGCCTTAACTTGGGGATATAGCTGTCTGGGAAACCCAAATCGCATTACAGCCTCTGGAACGTGCTTCCCAGAGGGGGTGCCTGGAACCGAGCAATCTGGCCGATCGCTGCGATGCTTATCAAGGCCCTGACGGCAAATCGAGGCGAAAGCTGATGATCGCACATCGATCGCAGATGATCGTACACTCGTACGTATCGAGATGCTCGCTAATCTCGGACGACTGCCCTAACAGCGTGAAGGCTAAGCGACGATCGGGGTTGATGTCAAGGAATGAGGTGGTGACTTGAATTAAATGCGCTCGGCCAGCAAACCCTTCTGCCAAGACAACATGCGTTCGCAGAAGGGGTCGATTGTGCTCGTCGGAGTGTGCTTCTCGGCGTGGTTGCGACTTCGAGACGTACGAGCGGTTGTGGCGACACAACCCCAGCGTGCCTGCCGATATCGGCCACGAGCCACGCGATCCTCGAAGTCTTTTGCCCTCGTCGCATTCGCCCTCGAGTATGGCGTGGGGCGGTGGTGCTTCGTTTAGCGGGGGTGACGCTGATGTCGCTTGCATGGCGGGGGGGGGGGGCGTGCCCGCAGTAGAGAAGGCGTGAGCACCGCCACCTCCGCCAGCGTGTTGGTGGGCGGTGTCAGTCGGCGCGGAGCTGGCTCCCACATGCTGTTGCTCGCGTGCTTGCGAGCATGGGTGAATAGCGAAAACGATCTGCGTTCCAGTTCAATAGAAGCACCGATCACAGCCGTGCGCAGAGACATACCTGACAAGCGACGGCGGCGGCCACGCCGCCCGCCACCCTATCATCCCCCACCACCCGCTCCGTCGTGCGCGGACAGGCATCGGCCGGCGCGTGCCGTGGGCGACAGCCGCGTGTATAACGTGCGTGCTGCTCATTGGGCATAAATGCGGGACCGTCGCGGCTGCCACGGAGCGACCGACGACAGCCACCGCCCACTGGCTGGCCTTCCGAGATGTCTCGTATTTCCCCACTCTGACGCGGCCGGCGCGGCGCCGTGATTGCGGTGGCCACACAACGGCGGCGACGTCGGAGCCGCCAAAAGTCGCCCTACTGCCAGTCGACAGCCGATCTTGGAGCGAGGGGCAATCGTGGGGGAGGCGGAGCGTAAAGCAGCATGCCATGACGACACGGCGCCGAAATGTGCGCGGGAACCTTCCCTGTGCCCGACAGCACCAGCGTTGGGATGGCCATGCGCGTCGAGGCACCGCCGTTTCATCCTACCACCCCCACGCCCCTCCATGCCGCCTCCGCCGCCTTCCTGCCTCACGCAACATCGCCTTCCTGCGCGCCGCCAACCGCCTGCTCGTCCGAAGAGCCGGAACAGGAAGGTGCCAGCCGTGGACGCGGCCCCGCCGCCGGTGACGGCGGCTGCCGACACCAGACGATTACCGCGCTGGCGTCACCCGTTCTGAGAACATGTGGTGACGACCGTCACGCTGGAGAGTGCCGGGGCCCCCTTGCGTCTGCTGCCAGACGCATCTTCTCCCAAGAAGCTCGCGGCTCTCCACATGGACTACGGTCCACGAATACCGACGTACTATTGAGAAATCAGATATGGGCCTCTTTCGTACATGTGAATTCCATCCCATGAGAACTCGAACACTAATCACACCTTCAAATCACAATACAAATCGCAATCACGCATCAGATATGGGCTTGATTGCCGGCCGGCGTGCGACGTGTAGTACGCCAACTCCGCGCATCCAGCTCAAGTGGCCGCGATCGCAGTGGCCCACAAGGCATGGCACTACGTCAAGATGTAAGGGACAAGTGGCAACACAAGTGCGATGCAGAAAAAGGACATTTGCTAACAGAAACAAGCCAGGGGAGTACCGAGGATACATGCCAAACGCATCAAGGAACAGAAAGAGCAAACTCATCTACAATTCAGGAAGAATAGGACAACGAGCACGCAGATAGGGCCCGTCAGGGACACAGCCACTGCACAAGCAGTTTGGCACAGGCAGGCCGACCTCCGACTCTGCACCAAACCGAGAGATTAGCTGACGGTTGATGCAGCCACGCGACTGCAGGAGGGACTGCACGTCCCTCAGAACATCAAGATCCGCTGCGATGTCCTCCTGCAAGATGTCAACAAGACGCCTCGGCCAGCGGCCTTGCTCGATGTTGGCCAGGACCTCAAGCGGGACGACATCGCTATAGTCCTCGCTCTTGTCGACGACCAAAACACCTTCGTGGCACATCTCGTTGACAGCGCCATGGACAGCCGAAGGTCCCGCCGAACCTTGATCCAGGAAGGGAGAATCCCGACAAACAGCGCGAACGTCAAACCTGGCAATCTGCGGCCTGCTTGCCCCACGGCGCCGTAGATGCGGCATGACGTACTTCGTCCACAACGCCTGCGCATCTTCAGAGAGATCAGCAAATCCGGCCATGAGGTTCTTGTCCGGCCGCAGAGCGATTCGGCAAGGCACATTGGGCCCAGCCCTTGTCGCTCCCAGCCGCTGTAGACAGGCCAGGACACGGCTCACTTGCTTCGGTCCGACGCCTGCAGCGCGGAAGTCGGCGACGTGCATGAACGATGTTTTGCCAGTCGCGGCCGTGTGTTCGATGATTCTGTTGAACAGAGTTGAAGACTCACTCTCGGTCATCTTGTTCTCGTTGATGACATGACGGACCCCACCCGAGTCGCAAGGGTTGAAAAAACATACGCAAACAGCTTGAAGGCCATCACGGCCAGCTCTACCAAACTGTTGAGAAAACTCTGACACGGAGCTCGCACCTCCCTGTTTCGCCCGAGTGGATCAAACAGCAGCCAGGCCGCAGGGGCCAGGCCGCAACAGGCGCAATCAGTCGTCAAACGGATAAAAGAATCCAACCCAGCAATCACACAGTGTACCAAGTGAGAAGTAGAATTGACAAACAGAACTACGAAGGAGTCGTTAGTGGTCAGAACATAGCAAGCCCGAAGGGGTGCACGAACAAGAGCCACACATGATAACAGGTGCGACAACCACAACAAGGAGCGTCGGCCGTGCGTACAAAGTGAAGCACCGCTCGCACATGGGCACAATGCACGCCCATTCCAAACGCAATGGTGGCTACCACCACGATCCCCGTGTTCGTGGCGAAGTGATGCTCCGTCGCCGCCCGATCTTCCAGACCGGCATGGTACACAAGTACGTCAAGAGGCTCATCGCGCGAACTGCCGTGGCGCGCAAGAGCCTCCGCGGCGCATCGGAGCTCCGCACCAACACGCGCCGCTTCAGACCGGGACGACGTGAAAACAACCATGTTGCCACCGGCAGCCCGGCAGCAAACGGCCAGCTGAAAAGCATAAGCAACACGCTGAGCGTGCTCAAGGTCAGCGCGGCACTGCTCCACGCGATTGGAGCGCCCAAAAGCGTACGCAGCGTTACGGTCAATGACACGAATGACCAGATTGCGCCGCAGGAACGGACCGCGATGAACGACTAGAGGTTTGTTGATGTGGAGAGCGTCCTGAAGAGCAGAGACTTGAGCAAGCGGCACCGTCGCGGATAGGGCCAGCCGGCGGCAGCTACCGAAGCGCGACGCAGCCCGGGAAAGGTCCGGGCGCCAGCGAGCCCACGAGTCAAAGAGGTGCGCCTCGTCGAAGGCAAGGAGGCAACTGCCCATGGTCTTGATCACCCCTAGCAGCGCAGGGTTATTGACCATGGCCTCAGGGGACGCAACAAGGATGACTAGCTGTCGCGAGGTTACCGCTGCATGAATCCGCGTGCGCTCAAGCTCAGTAGACGAACCGAAGAGTCCGGCGCAGTCCAGTCCAGCGTCCTGAAAAGTCTTGACGTGCTGCCGACCGATGCTGTTCAGTGGCGTCAGCAGCACGGTCAGCCACCGCCTACGACTGTGCAGCAGCAACGCTGCAATACCGACTACAACGGTCTGCAAACCACAAGTAACAAGACCTCATTGAACGGAGCAGCAAAAGCACATCAGTAAGGGAATCCAATCGCGGGAACATGCCCTTCCAACGAAAAAAAAAGATGCCACCAGGACCCGCTCGCGGCGAATGTCTTACCTTGCCTTGTCCAGTGCCCATAACTGACAAGACGCCGACATTGGGATTGTTCTTGTCCACGACGGAGACAATGGCCTCGAGTTGGCCTTGCCAGAAGTCCTCGTGCTCAAAACGGCTGCGCAGCAGGCCATAGGCAGCCGCCCGTACTGCCGCCTTGTCCATATTGCCGCAGCTTCTGGCAGTCGTGCACTCAACCAAAGAAGATGACAGCCCCACAGCGTCCCTTCTTCCAGTGGGGCGCTTGACGACAGGCGCTGCGGCCATATCATCGTAAATGGGAGCCTCGGCGACTTCGAACCGCCTTGCTTTCGCACAACTCAGCACAACTTTCGACCATCTAATTGCACATGCATTAAAAACCACAGTGTGAACTTAATGCACAATTTGAGGTTTCGCTTCAGTACTGTCAGGTCAATTTGAGGTAGCAATATGGTTCACTGAGATCTGCACATCCAATATTTATCATGCTAAATCTACTGCATACGATGACAGATGTAGTGGGACGTACTGTTTTGCCCTCTTGTCGTGCTCAGAGCTGTTGTCCATGTCTACCAAATTCGCTTCCCGTTCACGCTACATGTCCTATTGACCCCTAGAGCGTGTAGTGACCCAGCACATCCTACAGACACACGTTTTGCTGTGGAAGTACGTCAAAGATTGCTTTACGACCGGGAAAACGCGGGAAAAAACGGCATGGTACACGGGTGGCCCCCGATCAGCCCGACCGAGCGACCTGCTTTGGCAGCGGCCCTACCTCAATCCCCAGCTCTTGTAGCACCCCAGCCGTCACCTCTCCTCCTTGTGAAATTACATCAGCCAAGGCCGCTTGCGCCGTAGTGTACGTGTATCGCTTCTCCAATCGATTGCTTGCTTGCACATACGCAAAATACGCCGAGAACGTCTGCCAGTGACCGCGCTCCTTGATCTCTTGGTCAGGAACGCCAAGAAGACGGTAGAGCTGCACGCCGCCGCGCTTGAAGGAGTGCGTACCGAGAAACCGGTAAGAGTCCACCCCTGCTTCATCGAAGGCATCACGCAAATCGTTGAGAAACGCTCCATCCTTCAAGGGCGTGCGCGGGTCCATCTCGTACGCGTCACGACCGACATTCTTGAAGTTCACAAATAGGGGACCCGCTAGCTCCCCGCGCTTCAGCAGGTACATGGCAAGGGCGAGGACAGGGTCAACCCGAGGATCACCAGCGAGACCCGGGCCGCCTTCCAAATAGTAACGATGCCCAGTCAGGGAGTTCTTGGTACCCTGCAAGATGTTGATTCGAAACATGGGGTTCCCAAACACGTCCTCGGTGAGCAAAACATTCTCGCGCCTGAGATGAACAGAGTACAAGATACCAGCATTCAAGTGGGCATCACATGCCAGGGACAGCGTAGTGGTAGTCCGCCACGCTTGTGTCACTTGCGAGTTAGAGATATCATGACAACACACCAGTGCTCGAAGTCGGACGACCCCGACCGTACGTGCTTCGATGAAAAAGAGCCAAAAAAAAACTGGCACAAGACACCCAACGTACTGGATCTTTGTAACCTCATCAAACCGCATCAGGTTGAACGTCGCGACCATCATGGCCGCAAACTGGCAAAGCCTTGCAGGGGCAACATCGTCTTCGTCCTTGATGTAGTGATCGTAGTAAGCACACATATGCCCGCACTCTAACGCGTCGATTGCAACAGGGACACGGCCTTGCGCTGCGAGCGCGGCCTTCTGGGCGCGCTTACACTTGACGACGTCATCGCTGTAGTTTGGGTTGCCATTGACATACGTGTCCCGCATGCCCACCTTGCCGGTTGACCACTGTCCCGAGCAGCCCAGCTCCTTGAAGAACAGCGTCATCTGAGCGGAGACATGCTTGGCCATCGACAGTCCGAGCCGGAAGTTCTTCGTCCGGTACTTGTAGAAGTTTGCGACATGCGCAGCGGTGGTTGACGTCACAACAAAAGGGTCCACACCTACGCGAGCACAAAACGCGACGTAGTCGGCGCGCATCGCCTTGTGAACTTGAGCGCTGCTGTCGGATCGCATTGCCTCCTCGGTCTCCTTGGCAAGTGCCACGGCATCGTACGATGATGATGCCGGCACGTGCTCAAGCCAAGCATCGCGGCGAGCCGCACTGGTGCGGTTGTCACGCGTGTTGGCAAGGCGACCGATCGCGAAAGGGGGAAGATCCGAACTCGTCGGCACCGCTGTCGACGAATTGGTGGAGGATGCCATGGTTGCCGTTCACGGCAGCCCGCACAGGCCGCTGCGGCGGGTGTCCGCGCACGAGCGGATGATGGCTGCACGGAGCGAATACTGGGACGGCGACAGCACTGCGAGCAAGGCAAAGGGGCGAAACATAGCCTCACCGCCCAAACAATAGCCGTGTATGCGGCTGGCAGAGGCATTGCCCAATGCATTGAAGATTCCCAACAAGTATGAGAATCGGTAAACAATTGTACGTACAATCGTACATTGGGATTTCCTTGCTGTCTGACTCAGGCAGAGCGCTCCTCTTGGTGTGATTGGCCAGTATCGCCAGCCGCCGCGCACCGTCGTGCTTTTTAAGGACATAAGCGTTTCTGAGACGAGGGTCCAGCTGTCGTTGAGGATGCAACACAGTCCCCAACCTACGTGCCTCCCACCTGGAAGCTCCTCCAGCTTGGCCAACGAGCAATGATGCAAGGTGAAGCCTCATCGTGTGCTGCGTCAGACCCGGCATCCTCTTCAACGAGACAAGGTGCCCGGCCTGACCCGCCGCTTAGTTCTGAACGACGTTCTGACGTGGCATCTGCGCGCCCGCATCTTCCGCTGACAGCAGCTATCAACCCCTTGCACCGCGCCTTCGTCCCAAGGCAGCTGCCCGAAAACCTCGACGGTCACCTGCGCTTCCCAAGAGCGCTCGCCGCAAACGGAGCCCAGATGCCCCCCACTCGCGTCGCCAAGGCACTTTGTGACGCAATCAAGAACAAGATCGGGCAATTTGAGGTCAACCATCGCCGTGGAGCGGCACGTCGTGGGCTTCCAGCGCAGATGACTATGTCCGCCAAGGTCTTAGCCGCAGTAGTCTATGGAAACCCGTCCGACCAGCCCTCTGACAAGCAGAACGGCATCTGTTCGCTCCCGCTGTCGAGCGTCGAAAACACGCCGGCATCACCTCCCACAACCGACCAGGGCACCCTTTGTTTTCATTGCCGCAAGCCATCCGCTGGAAGCTCACTGCCAATTCGAGCGCCAGTCAAGATTCAAGTGAAGCCGTTCACGCTGCCCCCGCTACCGAAGGACTGGGACAAGATGCTGGATGCCGTCCAGGACTCCTGGGAGAGTGGGCTCAACGGCTCCCCGGCGCTCAAGACGCTCGTATGCGGGTCGACCACACGTGTTGCTATGGCATCCAACAAGCAATTGTTTGGGCGGGGGTGTTCTTCTATGCTGTCCAAGCGCGGGGCAATCGCTAAGGCGGCCACAAGATACGGTGGCTGGAGCGCTTTGCGTGTTGTTCTCCGTCGGGAGCGAGCTGCCCGTGAGAGTTGCGGTGCGTCGTTCCCTTACAACGAAGTGCACAAGTATTGTGCGGCACTTGCCTCGCGGTCGGACTCCGGATCTTAGGCACTTGGTAGTGGTCGCGTTCACGTGTGGCGTATGTAGTCCCATGTTCATCTGTCTGTTTCTCTATTTTTTCAGACCCGGGAGACTGGCGTGTGCTCCAGCTTGGGCCTGTGAAGCAGAAACGATGCCATGGGAGGCTGGCCCAGTTTGTGGGCCGGCGACGAGGCCAGCATGTGGGTGAATCTCGGAAGTGCATTGCTGCGATTGACCTTTCTAGTACTGTTTCACAATATGATCTACAATTAGACATAGAGATTAGAAACTTCATCAACGGTTCAATTAGCTTCTCTCATTCAAAACCATACTGAAAGTGTATACACATCGTGTCGGTTTCGGAGACAGTGTATACACATCGTGTCGGTCTCGGCCTGAGTATTTGCAAGTACAATTAGATGCCGGATTGCAGGGCACGTTTGGTGCTCTGCTCGCTCGGGTGTTGCGTCGTTGCCGCCCTTTCGAAGGGCACGCTGTTGAAGCACCTCGTGACGCGAGTACCTGACGCGCTGTTTACTGGCCTGTGCGCAGCTCTTCTCCGTTGGGGTGCTCCAACAGAGTCGCATTTGGTCTGAGTCATAAATCTGATTGTGGTTTGCCGCAAGGTGCTTCGTGCTGCATCCCTTCTTCATGGTACGTGCTTTCCACACGATGAGGCCATCTGTTTGACATCTTGCTGCGTGATGTTTTTTCCCGCGTGTGCACGCAATGTTGTTTTTGCGCGTCTATTACAGTGTTTGTGCTGTTATTCTGTGACCATGGACGCTATGGCAACACATGTTTTCCGTTGGAGGATTTTCGTGCTTACAAGTGCGCGCTTGTTCGTCTGTTCTAACCACTGTATATCTGCTGGGATCTATCCTCTTCTCGTTTCTTTGTGTACGTTGCTTGTCAAAAGATGCCTGCCGGCCGATCTTCTGGAGGTGCCGCAGGGGCGGCGTCCGACAGCGCCGCACCAAAGAGCAAGAAGACCAAGATGACACGGATGGAGCTGAGAGCTTCACGGGTGGATGCTACAAAGAAGGCGCAAGCAACTCGGAAGCGCAACCTGCAGTTCAAAGCCAACGAGCCAACTTCGAGGCAAGGTCGCAAGCGCGCTCGCGGGAAGGCTACTAAGGCTACCAGCGAGGAGCTGAGCGAGGTGTTTGGTAGCGACGCCGGTACTGCCGACGGCTGCTCCGACGAGGATGGCGCCAGCGACGCCGGCAAAGCTACGAACGGGACTGCTGATGGCAGCCCCGCCGGGAGCAGCAACAACACCACGGCGCCCACCGCGCCGCCGCGCGCGCTGCCGCCGTCCGCTGCTGATGGCAGCCCCGCCGGGAGCGGCAACAACACCACGGCGCCCACCGCGCCGCCGCGCGCGCTGCCGCCGTCCGCTGCTGACGGCAGCCCCGCCGGCAGCGGAAACAACACAACGGCGCCCACCGCGCCGCTGCGCGCGCTGCCGCCGTCCGCGGGGCCTGCGGGGACCGGCCGCGTCGACGGCGGCGGCACCTCACCGCACGGCACCAACACTACGGCGGCCGTTTCGCCAGCTCGCGCGTTGCAGCCGCTCACGGCGCCTGCCGGGTCCGGCCGTGTCGTGGGGGGCCTCAATACGACGCTCGGCAACGAGACGGCGGACCCTACCTCTTCACCGCACGCGTCGACGCCGGACATGGCGCTGGCCGGCTTTGGTGGAAACGTCCAAGTGGTCGCCACGCTGCCGCCCGCTGTAGTGCCATACGCAAGGGGAAATTGCGCTGCCCGAAGCACGGGCGGAGTCTACGTTTGCGGCAACCCGCGTTCACCTTCTCGAAGAGATCAGGACGCTGTTGCTTGCGCTCTGGAGGCTGCGTCTGCGGCTGTGAACGACACGTTGCAACACGACGACGCCCCGTCGCCGTCCCTGACGGGCTTTGCCGGCGCAATCGCCGGTCTTGGTGCGTCTGACCTAAAAGACGCGCGCGCAATGCCCGGTGCAAACCCTGACCTGCTGCCCTCTTTCGATGGCGGTCCCATCAATGAAGCCGACGAGCAAGACGGACCCATTTTTCCTGGTGAGGAATTCTTATACGACGGCTCGGAGGGGGGCGGCGGCGACACATCGGCTGCACGCTCGCGCCCTGGTGGTGGTAAGGCAGTTCCGGCGGTCTTAGAAGCCACTGACAGCGCTCATGAGAGTGCTCCGTCCCGGTTCCCTCGGGTGCCAGACGCTGCGCTGCAGCAGAAGTACGCGGCTGAGCGCCGCGCATGGCGCGCTTGCTTCGCCGATTGGGGCGTGTCTTGGGAGGACGACCTCCATGCTGAGGTGGTGGAGCTGTTTACAAGAGCGAAAGGCATCTCCCCGTCATACATCATCCACTACGCGTCCGCCAAGGTGATGTCCGACGCACCGGCGACTCGCAGTGGCGTCCAAGACTGGTTCTCATGCCTGCTGAACGCCACAATGCAGGGTGTTCCTGCGGCGGCGGAGCAGCCGCTGTGCCGCGTGCGCCGAGCTCATGTGCTGACGGTCATCACGGCGGCATATGCTACATACGGATTCAACCTGCCAGAGTCTGTCAACGCTCGACCGGACGCGCTTTCTGTCGGACGACGCAGCGACGTGGACAGCCTGGTACATGCCTCGGACGGGTACGCGAGCTTGCCCACGTTGCCACTTGCCGTTGCGCCTGGCCAACGACCGGCTGCCGATGCTCCGCGGGCTCAAGTCGCCCGCGAAGACCCCGCCCAGACGCACAAGAAAAGCGGCAAGTCGGTGGGCGCGTCGAAGGCCGAAATGGGCCGTGCAGATGGCGCTGCCGAAGCTGGCAGCTTGGAAAGCAAGGGGCGGCACGACCGGACGATGGTCCGCATGATGGCGGCGGTCGGCATCATGCTGACGTACTTCAACCCGGAGACGAAGAAGTGGCCTTCCGTCCATGACGTCTTCATGCGTATGCCATCAAACATCCTCAAGGGCATGTCCGAGGCCTCCATCGGGCTGATAGTGTCGTCCTGGCGGTGGGCGCGCAGAGGCAACAAGGGTCGCGAGATGCGGACGTATGACCAGCTACACATCTTTGCAATGACAAAGCCGGGCGTGATGACGGATGCCGACGCCCTGCAGTACGTCGTCGAGCTGCACGCGGTCATGATGGGCGACCGCTTTTGGCGCTACAAGCATGTCACGCGCATTTCTGGGTCTGTTGCCATTCCCTGGGAGGAGTGGCTGGCGGAGGCTGAGTCATGGGTACCATCGCTAGACGCCGACCGAGCTGGCCTGCCGCGTCCCCCTCCCCCACCACATGAGCGAGAAGCCGAGATGTTAGCATATGCTGCTGAAAGGAAGGAAGCCCCGGTGACGAATGAGGAGACGTGATAGAACGAGATAAACTTGCACTGTTATCTGTACGCAAAAAGACTCCCTCTTCGTAAGACAACAATCGCGGGACTCTCCCATCGCCGTCATCCTCAACAGCTTTACAATGGGGGCGGGCGGTGGTGCACCGCATCGCCCCCCCCACCACCCAAGAGATTACAAACTGACTGCCTGTCGACACTACCGACTCCCTCACACCCCGTTCCAGCATCCCCTGGCTCCGACGGCGACAATGACACTGCCGCCACCTCATACACTTCACTCTCCCCACCGCACGGCCGCCACCTCTGGAGCCACCGCTTCCGGCCCTCGGCTCCTGTCGAGGCCGACGTGTCGCCCTCCGCCACCAGCCCGCCGTCGTAGTGATCCCGGCCAATCAGCCCCCTCCCGAAAGCGCCCGCAAGTGGCTTGGGTAGCGTCGACGGCTGACGCCGAAGCGGCGTCGACGGCCGCCGCCGCCGCATCAGCGGCCGCCGCCGCCTGCAGCAATCACAGGTGGGGGTGGTGGGCGGGGGCAGAGCCGCCGCCGCCAATTTCACATCCCACCTCCCGGGGGCCCACGGACCACTTGGCTGCGTTAACCCGCGTTCTTTCCTTGGCTTGGTCCCGCACGCCCAGGCCGCGTGCGTACACAATTCACAAGCAGCGGTCGAGAAGAAGAGCCGTCCAGCTCGTCGGGACGCAGTCCGACACGCATGAGGAGTGCACCAACGGTGTCCAGCTGCGTCACTCGTACCGGAAACGGGCAGTCGTCCTCTTGCAACGAGACGGCGGGCATTGGAAATCCGCCGACGCCGGGCATCGGCGGCCGGCGGACGCCCCTCATCGCACCAGCCGCGCCGCCGGCGCAGCGAGGAGCCACCGAGGCGAGAGAGCAACGGGCAACAGCGGCCGCGGCGTCTTGGCAACGGGCGGCGGCTGACGGCCTGGCACAGGAACCCAGAAGAAAGGGCAGCCGCCGGCGGGGGAGAAGGCTCACGGCAGCGTGAGGCTCGATGGCTCGAATGACGGGACAAACCCGGTATGAGAGAGCCGGCCGTCGCCACCCAGAGAGGCCGGGGGAACGAGCAAATCGGTACCTGCCGTGGCGCGGCGGCGGCACCCGACAATTGTTAGGAGAGGGGCCAGATCCCCCGACAGAGGCATTGCGACTCGGCAATCAGATGGCCTGACCCAGGTGGAATCAATATATTTTTGTCATATGAAGATAAGCATTCTATCGATATCTGGGACGCTCATGGCGAGAGCCGCAGGGCCGTCCGACCGTGCAGATTCGAGCTACAGTCTTCCTCAAAGGCTGTCCACCCTTTTCGTCGCCTGACGAATCCTCAGGTAGCCCTGTTTTTTCGTGCAGAAGATGGCCGAATCGCCCTTCCTGCCAGTGCAATGATGTCTCATTTCTATGCAGGGGTGCATAGTAAAGGAAGCTACAGGAATGGAGAAAGACTGTACCTGGACAAGGCCGCATACAGAATATACGTATCCTGCAATCGAGTGATCCACATTTGGCGGTAAAATAGTTATACTCAATCGAATCAGCTCTTCGACACATATTTTATCGATGTCATTCGATTTGGAATACTAATTGCCCATCGTCTGGTGCTTTGCGGTGGGGCGGCGGAACGCGGGCGACCTGCCACGTCTTTCAGCCTAGTTTCTGTGCGTGACAGTCTCAGCGGAATCGGTATATTTGGTTGGCTGGTCGGTGAGCCGCTGACGACGCAGCTGAAAGAGGTGGCCAGTCACTCTTCTCAAATCGCCGTGGAGGCGCGGCCCATCCCTTCGTGGCAATGACGCTCAGTTTTTTGAAGAAGCGGACAGGGCATACGTCTCTGACAGGGCAGCGGGCGCTGTTTTCTCGAGCCAGCCAAACTCAGTGGACGGCCGTGAGCAGGCCAGGTCGTCAGCTTTCGTTAGAATCCCCATCGGGGGGGTGCTCGGTGGGCGTCGAAGCCCATCGAATCGGGTGTCCGGTTGGAACTGATGGGGCTTGGATGGGGACATTGCCAGGGGAACACCGATGCCATATTTGCGCGCCCTGCGCATCCAAGAGGGGGGACTGCCAACCGCATCGGCAACAGTGCCCTGCGCGTCCCCGTTTCGTGATGGTGAGGACTGCCGACGGCGCCGGGAACGGCGCCCTACGCGTCCAACGGGGGGACTGCCGACGGCACCGGGAGAATAGAATGACACTCGATTTCTCGCACCACTTTTCGACAGTGTGAAGGCGGGGGAGGTGCAAGTTTCTCGGCTGGCTCAAATCGACGTTTCTCTCACCCTCTAATGGGTCCTTCGGCCCAGACAAGGTCCACGCCCGAGAGCCTG
>ENA-ORXM01004037-ORXM01004037.1-marine-metagenome-genome-assembly--contig:-NODE-4037-length-13497-cov-4.630924_pt1 | contig 13497 bp, 15 predicted proteins | sample MGYA00237867_ERZ511480 | MGnify/ENA primary metagenome ERZ511480 (study PRJEB26309, sample SAMN06266103) | marine metagenome | isolation source: Algal blade | place: United Kingdom:Sidmouth, United...
TGGCTCAAGCGCGGGCTCTTCCTGACATTCTTATCGGTGGGGAGTGTGCCGCTGATAAGCTTACTCGCTACCTCAAACCAGGTACATTAACTCTACACGTTCCAAAGGGCAAGACAAAAGCAGTAACAGTAGATCTTCGCCTGCCCCCAGGGGATGGTGAAGCCGATGTGATCTTGCTCGAACGGTTTGTGCCTCAACCCCCAGCAGACACAAAACCTCTTGATCAATACGAGGCAAAGGGTACCCGCTTAGCTCATCCTATTCTGGTACGCGCAGAATTGCTGGCACTGAACGACGCCAGGCTCCGTGATGTGGCTGATCGGTTGCTCGAGGAGACAATCTTGCCGGAGCTGAACCAAGATGCCTGATCTTGCAGCACTCGAAACAGTTGTCAAGACAGCTGAAGCGCGTGGTTTATCCGTTTTACTTATAGGTGCGTTCGCTAGAGAAATCATTTTCGATCAGCTTGTAGCAGGCAAACCTTACCGCGCCACACGCGACGTCGACATTAGCGTTCGGGTGCCCGGTTGGGACGCCTACCACTCTCTTATAACTACTTTGCAAACAACAGGCTTTACAAAACTAGCAGAACACAAACTCCGTCACAAAGATGGAACTGAAATAGATCTCTTGCCCTTTGGTGCTGTTGTAGATGAAAACCAGCAACTTACTTGGCCTGGAGGACACGTTATGTCGATGGACGGGTTTGAAAGTGCTGACACGCACAGCAAGCCAAGGGATATCGGCGGCGTGGGCTTACGTGTAGTTAACCTGCCAGGGCTCATTACGCTCAAACTATTTGCCTTTAAGGAACGAGGACACGAGACACCCTCCCGCGACTTGAGAGACCTCAGCTATATTCTGATAATGCTACTGATGTTTTGAGCGAACGCATCTATAACGAACTCACCCCCTCTCAATTAGAAACATTTGACTACTACGAACTCGGCCCCTATTTGCTTGCTTGTGATGTTGCAAATACTGTTAAAGCAGATGAATTAGAACGTCTTGCGGCTATTGTTGAGACTCGAATTCTTGTTCCGGACTACCCGGCGTTAAGCCGAGCGGTAAGCGAGGGTGAACTGGACCTTACAATACGCAGCTTTGAAGCATTCATCGGTGGACTAAGACAATAGCTTTGCCCCTCAAATTATTAGGGCTGGGGGTCAACCCCTTCACTCTCAAACGCCAGCATGCTAAATACAAACTTGTGCGTACGCCGTACAGCTCCGTCTGCCGTGAATCACGGAATGAAATAGGACAAATCAGTGAGTATTTGTAAAGCGGCTATGGATAGAGGGCTACGAAATAAGCGGCACACAATAGGCACACAAACACTGTCCTGCACACAAATTGAAGTTAATACAAAATCAAAAACCCCGTCACTGACGGGGTTTTTCTTGGTGCACCCGAGAAGATTCGAACTCCTGACCTATTGATCCGTAGTCAATCGCTCTATCCAGCTGAGCTACGGGTGCAAACTTTAGAGGTATCATCTGTAAGTAAATTACAGATGAGCCTTTTTTATTCTACCACGCGTTTAAGCGTTTGGTAGTGGCGGAGGAGGAGGGATTCGAACCCTCGATAGAGCTTTTGACCCTATACTCCCTTAGCAGGGGAGCGCCTTCAGCCGCTCGGCCACCCCTCCGTGTGTCTAACCGTTACTGCAAAGATACTGCGAAAATACTAAGCGTACTTTAGCTTGGCGGAGGGCGAGGGATTCGAACCCCCGGAGCCCGTAAAGGACTCAATAGTTTTCAAGACTACCGCATTCAACCGCTCTGCCAGCCCTCCGTGGTTAGCCTAAAGAGTATACAGACCTGCTGTAGCCTATGTCAACGGTTATTTTACACGCGAGATGTTCTGGATTTGGATGTCTTGGTTAAAAGTTGGAGATTGAAGGTCTTCCCTCTTGGCTTTCTAACCTTGAACCTTTAACCTAATCACGCTTTTTATTATCAACAGCCCATTTGACTTGCCGCCATAAACCGTAAAACGCATTGACTTCACGCTCGGTCAAGCGGGCGCGGTCAAAGATGCGGCGGTACATGTGTTCAGTTTTGCCTGCGGCATTGGCGTCTATATAACCGATATAGTCCATCGTTTCTAAAAAATGTGTATAAAGATTTTCTAAATCCTCACGCGAGGCCAGGTCCTCCGGCTTATAGCTCGAGCCCTCCTCAACATGCGTCACAAAAAATTCGTAGGCAATTAGGTTCACGGCTTGCGCTAAGTTTAAAGAGGAAAACGGTCCTGTGGGAATTTGGATATATGCCTGGCAATAGTCTAAATCTTCATTGCTCAAACCTGCTGCCTCGGGGCCAAACATCAGCGCCAGACCGTCTCTGCTAAAAGTCTGCGCGGCGTCTCTGGGGGTGTAAACATCATACGCTTTCGAGGTTCTCGAGCGCGCCGTGGTGCCGATAACAAAAGCTCTATCGGCAATAGCTTCTTGCGTTGTTTCAACGACTGTTGCGCTCTCGAGTAAATCTTTAGCGTGTGTCGCCAGGGCAAATGCTTCATCGTTGAGTTCACGCTTGGGCGCAACGAGCACCAAATCACTCAAACCAAAATTTTTCATCACCCGCGCGGCGCTGCCGATGTTGCCGGGTTGTTGGGGTCGAACCAGAATAACTCGCACGGCATAAGTATAAACGCTCGAGACTTTAAAGAAAGGGAGGGGGTGACAAGGAGAAAGGGGGAGGGAGAGAAAAGAAACGCCTCTTTCAATTGCCTAAAACGGCGACAACGTTCGGCGGCTCATTATTTTCCGTTGCCCTACCATGATAAATTGAACCTATGATTGGAAAATTTTTCAAAAAAGACCCTGACAACCCCAAAGTGCCCGAAGGTCAGAGCGTCACCGAGCGCTTTCCCGTACTTACCTATGGTCCTACGCCAAGCGTTAAAGAAGAGGAATTGGAGGTGCGCGTATTCGGCCTTGCCGAAGAAAAAGTATTCAAGTGGCAAGATTTTTTAGAGATGCCGCAAACCACCCTGACGCAAGATTTTCACTGTGTGACCCACTGGTCTAAGCTGGACGTAACCTGGACGGGCGTGCTAACCACTGACTTTATGAAAGCTATCGCGCCGCGAAAAGAAGCGACCCACGTGATGTTTCACTGCTACGGCGGCTACACGACGAACTTGCATCTGGATGATTTTTTAGCCGAAGGTTGCATGATTGTGCACAAACTCGAGGGAGAAGCGATACCCGTTGACCACGGTGGACCGTTGCGCACACTTATCCCTCATTTATACGCCTGGAAAAGTGCCAAGTGGTTAAACGGCATCGAATTTATGGACAGCGACAAGCCAGGGTTTTGGGAGCGCAACGGCTACCACATGCGCGGCGACCCGTTTAAAGAAGAGCGGTATTCATAAAGTGGAAGAAGAAAAAAGGAAGAAGAAAGAATTAAGGTGATAGTGGCGTATTGATAGTTGTTCTTAGCTAGTAGAGGCTTACACCTTGCATGGCTAAGGGCCTGCGTTCGATATTCATTTTAGTGACGTTCATTTACTCGAGCACTTCTGCAATCTCACAACCTTTTAACCCAAAATCTTAAGCGGATGTAGAGTTTTTAGTTACCTGAGAGGAAGATTATGAAACCGACGAACTCAAAAGCGTGGCAGGCTCTTAAAGAACATAGACAAGAGATAGACAGCGTTCACATGCGCGACCTGTTTCAGAAGAACCCTAAGCGGTTCGAGACTTTTTCACGGCGATTTAACGATATTCTCTTCGATTACAGTAAGAACCGCATCACCGAAGAAACACTCAAGCTGCTTATCGACCTGGCAAACGAGGCCGACCTAAAGGGCATGACCGAGAGAATGTTCACGGGTGAGAAAATCAACGTCACCGAAGACCGCGCTGTGTTGCATATTGCCCTGCGTAACCGAAGTAACACACCCGTTTACGTTGACGGTGAAGACGTAATGCCTGAGGTTAATGAGGTCTTAGGGCACATGCGAGACTTCTCTGACGCGGTGCGTAACGGCGAGTGGCAGGGCTATACAGGCAAGGCGATTACGGATGTCGTTAACATCGGCATTGGTGGTAGCGACCTGGGTCCAAAGATGGTGACGACGGCGCTGAAACCCTACGCCCACGAGCGCATTAAAGTTCACTACGTTTCCAACATCGACCCAAGTGACCTGGTCGAAACGCTCAAAGACTTAGACCCCGAGACAAGCCTCTTTCTTATTGCCTCAAAAACCTTTACAACGCAGGAAACGATGACGAACGCCAACACCGCGCGTGACTGGTTCTTGAAAAAGGCCGGGGACAAGACGCACGTCGCCAAGCATTTCGCCGCCCTCAGCACGAATGAAAAGGGCGTAGCAGACTTTGGCATCGACACGAAAAATATGTTCGGCTTTTGGGACTGGGTCGGGGGGCGTTACAGCCTGTGGAGTGCGATTGGTCTTAGCATTGCGCTCTACATCGGGTTTGATAAGTTTGAGGAGTTACTCGAGGGTGCCCACAAAGCTGACAAGCATTTCAGGGAAACACCTCTCGAGCAGAATGTTCCCGCAATCATGGGTCTACTCGGCATCTGGTACAACAACTTCTGGGACGCACAGAGCCACGCCATTTTGCCCTATGACCAGTATTTAGAACACTTTGCAAGCTACTTTCAACAGGGCGATATGGAGAGTAATGGCAAAAGCACAACGCGTGACGGTGAAGAGGTTGCTTGGCAAACAGGGCCTGTCATCTGGGGTCAACCTGGTACGAACGGACAACATGCTTTTTACCAGCTCATTCACCAGGGCACAAAACTCATCCCTTGCGATTTTTTAGCCGCTGCCCAAAGCCATAACTCGAGTGGGGAACATCACGAGATTTTGCTCAGCAACTATTTCGCCCAAACCGAAGCGCTTATGACGGGAAAAACAGCCGAGGAGGTCCGAGAGGATTTAGGTAACGACGCCTCGGACCTGCTGGTAGCGTCGAAAGTTTTTGAAGGTAACCGCCCGACCAATAGCTTCCTGTATTCGCAACTCACTCCCGAAACACTCGGCACGCTTATCGCCCTTTACGAACACAAAATTTTTACCCAGGGCGTGATTTGGAACATCAACAGCTTCGACCAGATGGGCGTAGAACTCGGTAAAGTTTTAGCCAAAGCCATTTTGCCCGAACTTAAAAGTGATGAAGAGATAAACTCACACGACAGCTCGACCAACGGCCTTATCAACGCCTATAAAGAGATGCGGTGAACAGGGTCAAAACAGTTTTAAAAGATGGTGAGGCGCTTGCCCAGGCCGCTGCCGAGCGTTTTGTAGGTTTAGCCCAAGAAGCCATCCGAGACGAGGGACGCTTTAGTGTCGCTCTATCAGGTGGCAGCACGCCGCAACGCCTGCACAAACTGCTGACACAAGCGCCCTTAAAAGATAAGGTCGACTGGTCAAAGGTTCATATTTTCTTTGGTGACGAGCGCTTTTTGCCGCCTGACAACCCCGACAGTAATTACTTCATGGCGCAGGAAACACTGCTAGGCGAGGTGCCCATTCCAGACGAGCAAATACATCCTTTTATTACAGAGGGTATTGGTGCTGAGGAAGCTGCCGAGCATTATGCCAAAGACTTACAAACCTTTTTCGGTAACGCCGCTCCGAGCTTCGATCTTATCTTTTTGGGTATGGGACCAGATGGGCACACCGCGTCGCTGTTTCCTGGGTTTCCGCAGGTGACAAACCCACCAGACACGCTCGTTACCGCCGTGTTCGACGCGCCCAAAGCGCCGCCGACACGTTTAACCCTCACGCTTAAGACAATCAACGCTGCCAAAAATGTCCTTTTCTTAGTTGGTGGCGACAGCAAAGCTGAGGCGGTGGCAAGGATTTCCAAAGGGGACGCTGCGCTGCCTGCTGCCTTAGTACAACCTTCTGGCAAGCTCGAGTGGCTCTTAGACGAAGCCGCCGCAAAAGACCTCTCATGATAACCACCGTTATTTTCGACCTGGACGGCACGCTCGTACAAACCGAAAAACTCAAGGCGCTGTCCTACGCCAAAGCAGCTGTGGACCTTTGCCCCAACAGCTTGACAGAAGACGACATAACAGAAGCCTTTAAAGATGTCGTTGGCTTATCGCGCCGCGAGGTTGCGACAACGCTGGTAGAACGCTTTGATTTGGGTGAAAAAGCAAAAGGGTTGATGGACGAGTACGGCGTCGATAAACCCTGGCGCGCCTATGTGCGGCGCAGGCTCGAGCACTATCACAAAATGATAGAGGACCCGGAAACGTTGCGCAGCAACCGCTGGCCCTACACCCTCGAGCTTTTAGAAACGGTCAAGGCGCACGGCTGTAAAGTTGCGCTCGCCACGATGTCGCACTGTGAGCAAACCAATAAAGTTTTGGGCGTTCTCGAGCTTAGAGAAATGTTTGACATTGTAGCAACCAGGGACGACGTGGAAAACAGCAAACCCGACCCTGAGATTTACAACCTTGTTATGGACGAACTAGACTCAGGGCCTCAAGAAACGATGGTTATAGAAGACTCGCCCGCGGGTGTAGAAGCGGCGCTGAACGCTGGCACCGATGTTATCGCTGTAGCCACACCCTTTACCCAAAAACGCTTGCACAGTTTAGACCGTCTACCGAAAAGCAGACTCGTTGACGACCCTGAAAACTTGCTCGAGGTCGTAGCAGGCGTTTTTGAAGAACACGCGGGTACGCAATCCCTTTTCAAAGAGGACTCATAGTCGGCATTTATGAACCCAGGAATAGGATACGGAAGATACGCGTAGAAAGGAAAAAGGAGAAAGTGGAAAGTGGAAAGTAACCCCGGCTTTTTCCTTTCCCCTTTTTCCTTTCCCCTTCCGCTCCCAAGCTGCGCTTACGACCCGCGTGCTTCGGGCATAGGTTTTGCATAGAGCTTTTGTAGCGCCTCGAGTTCCTCGATAACATCTGCGGCACTTGCAAAGCGGTCTTCAGGTTCTTTGGCAAGCAGTTGCTCGAGCAGTTCATCAAACGGTGCTAAATCTGTTTGGAGTCCATCTGCTTGAAAAACGTCTGCCTGAAAGCTCGACACAGGTTCAGGCGTCAGCTCACGGTGAGCCTCCAAAACCTCTTCAAAACTGCCTGTAAAGGGCACTTCACCCGTGATACCTCGGTACAAGATAATACCTGCGGAATACAAGTCACTGGCTGGCGTTACGGGCAAACCTGTAGCCTGCTCAGGGCTAAAATATGCCGCCGTACCTGCGGTCGTTTGGGGCTGCTTGTCAGCCGAACTGTATACGGCAAGGTCAAAGTCAAATAGTAGGGCCGAGGGCTCTTTAGCCGCATTTCTGGTCACCATAATATTGTCCGGTTTAAGGTCGCGGTGAATAATATTTTTGCCGTGAAGATAGTCGAGGGCGCAAAGCACCTCTATCATCCTTTGTAAAAACGCGCTCAGGGGTGCCCCCTCGAGCCAAAACCCCAGCCTCTGCCCTATCATCAGGGGCATGAGGATACACGGGTGGTCGTCCATAAAAATAAGCGCCTCTACCGGGTTCAGGTGAGGGTGCTCGAGCTGCAAACCAACCTCGAGTTCACGCTCAGCCCGCCAGTGGTTTTGAGGCAGAAAGACTTTAAGCGCCTTTACCACCTGTCCGTCGCTGACAAGAAAAACGCGGGTCGATGCGCCCTTGGCAAGCTCTCTTAAAAGGGTAAAGGTTTCAACCTGGCGGCCTATAAAGTTCACGAAGCTTCAGTCTAGCGCAAGCTTTTTAAAAAACGCCGCCAAATCTCACACAGGCGCTCAAAGGGGGTTTAATTCAAGCACCACCAGTTCCGCCGGACTATTCCAGCGAATAGGTAGGGCGGTCGTTCCTAAACCCCTCGAGACGTAGGCGAGCGGCAAACCCTCTTCACGAATCCAGCCCTCTAAAAACCGCTTTCCATACGCTGATGACGTTCTAAGCGCACCAAGCCCAGGCAGCTTTATTTGCCCACCATGCGTGTGGCCTGCCAGCACCAAGTCAATCTCGGGTGGTAACTGCGGCAGAGTATCAGGACTGTGGCTCATGGCAATACAGGTGGCCGTGCCAGGTTTGCTTGCAAAAATACGCGCCGCGTCGAAGCTTGCTTCGACCTCTTCATCTACCCCCATCAAAAACACATCACCACGCACTTGCCGCCCCTCATTGACGAGTATCTGAAAATGGAGGTCTTTGAACGCTGGCCCCAAAACGCGCGTTCTCGAGCGGTTGTGGTCGTGGTTGCCCCAGACGCCCCACACCCCGAGCGGCGCGTGTAGAGGCTCGAGGGCTTTGAAAAGCCCCCCTATGTCCCGCCACGCCAGTCGGTCCACAAAGTCACCCGTTATCAAAATAAGGTCAGGCGCTTCGTTCAGAGTTTGTTCGACCCAGCGCGAGACATCCTCAGCCATGGTGTAAAGCCCGAAATGGAGGTCGCTCAGGTGTACGACGCGCAGGGGTTCTTTGAGCCCTGGTAGGGCGTGACCCAGTCGGCTTATTTGCAGTCGGCTTATCTGCGCCATTGCCCATGTTTCATAGCAAGTTTCATAGCAGGTTTCATAAAAGGGTTAGGAGGGCATTCAGGTTGGGCTCGAGTGCGTCCGGCTCAACCTCTCGCAAAGTTGCTTCGTCGTGGGTACCCCAGGTCACCGCGTAGGTTTTCAGCCCCGCCGCCTTACCCGCCAAAATATCAGCGACGGTATCCCCCACCATCCACGCACCCGTCCCACCTGCCCCCGCCAGCGCCCGCAAAACCACGTCGGGGGCAGGCTTGTGGGCAAAGCCGTCGGTGCCTTGCAGATGGTCAAAATAATGGTCTAACCCTAGTTGAGTGGCAATTGTACGAACGGTATCGGTTCCTTTCGTCGTCGCCACGGTAAGTCGGCAACCCTTTTCTCGTAACCCTGAGAGGACATTCGTAACCCCAGGAAAAGCCCGCGTGTGCTCGGTCCAGAGTGTCGGATAGATGGCTCGGTAACCCGCAATCAACTCATCAATTTGACCAGACTCTGCAAAGCCCGCATACATTTCGCTTAGGGGGCGTCCGATAAGCGGGTAGACCGCCTCGAGCGGCGGCACCTCTAAACCTGAACGCTTCAAACTTTCGCAAAACGCCCCTGCAATATCTTTTGAAGAATCGACCAGAGTACCGTCAAAATCAAACACAACCGTTTTCACGCCGCCCAGTCTATCTTATTAGCACGCAAACCCCGTACACTTGGAGCATGAACACGCCTCATACCGACGCTTATTTCGAGCACGAGCGAACGGTCAAGCTAGAAGATTTGGATGAACTCGAGCACGTCAACAACGCCGTTTATTTATCTTATGTCGAAGACTGCGCCAGGGCGCACGCGGAGGCTAAAGGGTTTACACTCGAGAACTTTAAGAAACACGGTGTCCTACCCGTCGTCAGACGACATGAAATCACCTATTACGCGCCCGCAACCCTCGGCAACACACTCACTATTTCGACTGAAGTCATGAAATTAGGCGGACCCAAAGCGACGCGGCGAAACCGAGTAAAACTCAAAGAAGATGACAGCTTGCTCGCTGAAGTAGTAAGCGACTGGGTTTGGTTAGACCCAGAAACGAATAGGCCCAAGCGAGTACCGGAAGAACTAGTAACAGCCTTTGGTTTCTGAGATTAGGATTAGTTAGATGTAACGCTGGTTTCTTTCAACAGGTGTGGCTTCGTATTTTAGAAGGTCACCCAGCTTTTTGATAAGCGACGCGTGCTCCTCATCTAAAAAGTCACCCAGTTGTTCATGAATTTCGGTAAGCAGACGCAGCACTTTTTTTGATGCCCCAAGTCTATAGGCTGAGGTTTCTGGTTCCTGCTCTGCCAGTGTGTAAAGCAGCCGCGCCGTTACGTAAACCTTGTCGATATCCAACTCCCCTGTTGCAGCATACAGACTGAGTATTTGCTCCGCACTCAAGTTTTTCAAAAACCCCAAACTAAGCCCCGTAAAGCTGAGGCTCAACTCGTCCAACTCACTGAAGTTCACCACTTGACCCGCCGCACGTTTACCAAAAAGCAGCGCCGCGAGCATCTCAGAAAACTGCTTGATGGTCCGCATAATATAGTCCGACTCAGTCACAACTTGACGCCCTCTTTCTTTTTCAATCTTCCTTCTTTCTTCAGTTAACCCTCTTGACAAAATCATTACCTAGCAATACTATGTAATTATACTACCTAGAAACGCTAGGTTATGTAACTGGAGGCAATTGTGGCAGACAAAAATCTTTTACGCGGCACTCTCGACCTGATACTTTTGAGCATTTTAGAAGACGCTCCTAAATACGGCCTCGAGATTATCGGCGAGGCCAAAAACCGTACCGATGGCTATTTTGACTTTAAAGAAGGCAGCCTTTATCCGGCGCTGCACAGGCTCGAGAAAGCCAAGCACATCAAGGGTGAGTTTGCCCCGTCGGATGCAGGTGGGCCGAGGCGACGCTATTACCACCTGACCGAGCGCGGGCTGAAACATTTGCAAAAACAGCGTGAGGAATTTGAGCGCTTTAGTGGGAAGGTTCAGGCGCTGTGGGGGGCGAAATGAATAGGGAGGTCGAGCGATATTTAAAGAGCGCGACTAGGGGGCTGTGGGGGAAGAAAAAACGTGAGGTTGAAGAGGAGCTTATGGCACATATCAGTGGAAGGCTTAACGCTCATCTCATTGCTGGAGTGAATGAAGAGACTGCCGTTCAGAAAACTTTAAAAGATCTCGGTCAACCCAGTCACGTTAGCGCTGGTATGACCAGGCTGCACACAGCGCCGACCCTGATGGGGTTGGCAACCGCTATGTCCCTTATCATCTTGACCGTATTCACATTAATAACAGGCAGTATGGCCCAGTCGCTGCCGGGAACGTCTTACTGGCCTTCAGAAATGTGTCTTAACGCTATCGAGAAAGGAGAGTTGACCACCAATGCCCTTCAAGACGTTCTCGACGAGCGCCTTGTTGATAACTGCTGGTCGGTGGGCAACTCATTGTGGTTAAACTTCAATACCTTAAGAACTGTTCTTGAAAAAGAGGACGTTGAAATCGATATCTTAGGCACGCGGGTCGAATTGCTATTTCCAAGCGGCGAAGAAGCCATCTTCCATCTAGGTAGTGATAATATCTCGGTTTACGATGACAACAATCAAGTACTCAGCGTCGACCCTCACTATTTTGATCTATGGCGGCTTGTCGAAGGCATTGCAAAAAATCCTAATATTCCACTCAGCATCAGCGGTTGGGACAACCCGATCGTAACCATAGGAAATGTGTCTTTTCAAATCGGCACGAGCGAGCAGCCCTTCGAGGGAACTGACTTCTACGAAAGCTACCTTAACGAAGTGCTATTCGACACCGCACTAACGGGAACCACCGTTTATATCGTCAATCCACGCACCGAACGCCTTTTCAAATTAGGGAAAGGTTACGACTCTCATTGGGATGAAAGCCTAGTGCAGCAGGTAAGGGTACCGCTAAATCCTCCACCTAACACCGAGGCCAGTACAGGTGTGTACGGGGTCGTTGTTATTCTTGATCTTGAAAACGCATTGGTTCACGAAAAGGTTGCTCATGACGAAAGTATTTCAGAACATAACAACGCTTTTTACTTAACAACTGCTAGGGCTAGCGCGAATGGCAGCATTAGTTTAGAGTTGCCTGCGCAAGGGGAGGTTGAGTTCGTGGATGGTTTCAACGTGTTCTCCGCACCGGGTGAAGCCATTCTGGTTGACCTTTCGGCTGACGCAGGATCTTGGTTCAACGTCATTCTGCCAGAGCAAATTAGGCTCGAGTAAAGCCATGAATCCCGACATCAAACGTTATTTAGACAGGGCGACTAAAGGACTTTGGGGCAAGAAAAGGCTCGAGGTTAAAGAAGAACTCTCAGCGCACATTGAGGCTCGGGTAACCGCGCATCGCATAGCAGGTTTAAGCGAAGCTGACGCTACTAAACTATCGCTTGACGAACTCGGACATCCAAAAGAGGTGAACAACGAAATGTTTAAGTTATATACCTTGCCCACAGCGCTGGGCTCGAGCCTCTTGCTTTTGGCTGCACTAGCGCTGTCAGTGGTTTTACTCTCGAATAGTGTAGCGCAGACGGTCACTGGGACTTTCTATTTACCTACTGAAAGCTGTCTAGAAGGTGAGGACTGCGCTATCCAGACAAGTCAGCTTTGGCTCGACACCGCGAGCTTGCAAGCAGCTCTGGAACCGCAAGGACTTAAGGTAAAGCAAAACCAGGACAGCGTAACACTGACACTTCCAGATGGAAAAAGGGTTTTCATCCAGACAACCGATCAGTGGTTTGAGGACAATAGACTCGTAACAAGAGAAAAAGGCTTTATTTCCTTATGGGATATCTTAGCGAGGGTTGCAGAGGTTGCACCAGAAACCACGGTCGTGGTTTCTGGTTGGGACGAGCCTGGTGTAACGCTCGGGAAAGCTAAGCTGAAGGTCACGACTGATAAACAACCTATTGGTGGAGAAAGCTTTTATCAGGCTTATCTCGAGGCACTTGTTGGTGACGCACTATCTGAGAGAGCGTTCTACGGCGGCAGTGTCATCTTAGGCAGCTCTGAACGTGCTGAAACTAAGGCTTTGAGCGTTCATATCAGCGACGCTACCCCAGGCGTTTATGGCCTCGCCATCATGGCTAACCCTCGTGACGTGGGTGAAGGTCCGCTAACCACGATGTCTTTTGAAATCGTACAAGTGGGCGAAGATGGAATGGGCAACTTCAACACTCCTTCTCTAGCCACCGAGCCCAGGTTTATGACTCAACTACCTGACACGCCTGAGCTAGGTGCTGCGCTACTCATTCGTCTGGCAGGCGGGGTGAACGGTAACTGGTATGAGGTTGTTTCACCTGAACAAATTAGGCTCGAGTAGAACCATGAACCCTGACATGGAGCCTGACGATTCAGTGGCGCGTCATGGCAGAAGCGCATGGTTTTTCGCTACCCAAAGGGTTTGCTACGCACCTATTAGGTTTTCTAGTTGTGAATCTTCCTTTAGCTGGTTTGGGGTATCTTGCGGGTGGGCTGCTGGCTTAACTACCGGCTGAAGGTGAAATCGGCAAATTTAGCCAAGAACCACCCACTCTATGCAAACACGTTTGCGTAAAAGCCTCTCAAAAGCTCCAGAATTGCCGGAATAATTTTTTATGCCCCACTAAAGTTCCGATTATGATGGGGTCGATGCATAATTTTATTATTTTAAACTTTTCCTCGCCCTTGTCAATGATTGAGAGTAATGGCTCACCATGAGGGTTGTTCGGGCGGGGATAGCGGCGTTTTATCTCTATCTGAACGCCCAACCCTCAGCAGAAACCTCGAGACACCTACGCGCCTTGCAACTTGCACTAACGCCCTCGCCACCTTCGGTGCGCGACATCATCATCGGCTATACCTCACTGCTTATCGAACACGACCCCGCAGCCAAGCAAACAGAGCTTATAGACTGGGCACTCGAGCGTGCCGAGGCCCAACCCGACGCCCCACCAGCCAAGCATCACGATATTCC
>ENA-ORXM01004040-ORXM01004040.1-marine-metagenome-genome-assembly--contig:-NODE-4040-length-13492-cov-3.791875_pt1 | contig 13492 bp, 18 predicted proteins | sample MGYA00237867_ERZ511480 | MGnify/ENA primary metagenome ERZ511480 (study PRJEB26309, sample SAMN06266103) | marine metagenome | isolation source: Algal blade | place: United Kingdom:Sidmouth, United...
TATCCTTCGTAAGACCCATCGGGGTAGGCCGTCATTCCTTGTCCTGGAATTCCATCCATTTCAACTAGGTGATCATAGATGACCATATTATGTAGTTCATCAAAATTGAGTTTGATGGAACTTTCGGCTGAGTATTGTAGTAAGTGCCGATTTTTAGTAACTGGATTTCTGCCTTGACGTTCAGCTGCAAATACTGGTGCTCCAAATACTGGTGTTTCTTCTCTAAAACTTAGGACATCAAGTAGAACTGATACAAAATCCATTTACACAAGAAACAAAAATTGACTTTTTAGCTTATTGGAGTTTTATTACCTATATGTTGTATCGTTTTGGAAAGGCTACTTATGGTATTGGATTTAAAAAATCAAAATTAGAAATTTTTACTACTCAAATGGCAAAAGTATATCCCAAAGTGCTATTTAGTACGGCCAAAAGTATTAGACGCTTGAAAAAATTTACCGCTTACTACGATAGTTTATATGAACAATACGATGTTATGTTAAGCCCTGTATTGTCACATCCTGTACCTGAAATTGGTTATTTTAGCCCAGAGAATAACTTTTTCTCTAGCATCGAAAAACTAAGTCAATATGTAAATTATACGACCTTTCAGAATATTTCGGGGGCACCTGCTATTTCTTTGCCTATGGGACAGTGTAGTAATGGATTACCTTTGGGCGTTCAATTTGCTGGTAAATTGGGTGATGATCGCCAATTGCTAGAATTAGCATGGGAAATTGAAGCGAATGGAGGTTTAATTGACTGGACTAAAATTATTCAAAAATAGTTCTTAATTGTATTTTAGAAATGTAAACTTAATTGGTTTTTAAGCTTGTATTTGTACTGTTTTTGAATTTAATTTCACTTTAGAAATGTAAACTAGAGTTAAGGTTGATACAGTGTTGGGAATAAACATCCATTTTTTTTGCCGTACTTTGAAGAATCGATTCCACTTACACAAATCAAAAATTAGCAAAAATGGGAAATTTTACCAATAAATCCGCAAGTCCAGAGCAAACAGAACAAAAATACGCTGTTATTGGAGCTGGACCTGCAGGTTTGTCTGGTGCTAAGGCTCTAAAAGAATTAGGAATTGCCTTTGATGGTTTTGAAATGGGAAATGATTTTGGAGGATTGTGGAATATTACCAACCCACGCAGTACGATGTACGAATCGGCACATTTAATTTCTTCCAAAACTACGACTCAGTTTTTAGATTTCCCAATGCCAGAAGATACTCCAGATTACCCAAGTCATAAATTGATGCGTCAGTATTTTGTGGATTATGCCAAGCACTTTAAATTATACGAGCATTATTATTTTCATACAAAAGTAGAACGTATTGAAAAGCAAGGCGAGCAATGGGAAATAACCTTAAGTAATCCTACCTTTGGAACAAAAACGTATTTATACAAAGGAGTTATTTTAGCAAATGGTACTTTGTCAGAACCCAATAAACCTACGTTTAAAGGAGGTTATACGGGAGAGATAATCCATTCATCAGAATATAAGAAAGCGTCTATTTTTCAAGAAAAAAGAGTCTTGGTAATTGGCGCAGGAAATAGTGGGTGCGACATTGTCGTAGATGCTGTTCACCAAGCAGAGAAAGTAGACATTAGTGTTCGTAGAGGCTATTATTTTGTCCCTAAGTATGTTTTTGGCAAACCTTCTGATACGATTGGTGGAAAAATAAAATTGCCACGTCGTCTCAAACAATCTTTTGATAATAAACTCCTAAAATGGTTCACAGGCGATCCCGAACGCTTTGGATTTCCTAAGCCCAAGTACAAGATGTACGAATCACACCCCGTTGTCAATACCTTAATTTTACATCATATTGGTCAAGGAGATGTAAAAGTGCAAAAAGATATTGATTGCATGAAAGACAAAACAGTCTACTTCAAGGATGGACATTCGGAAGAATATGATATGATTGTTTTGGCAACAGGTTATAAATTGTATTATCCTTTTATAGACAAGGAGCATTTGAATTGGTCTGGAATGGCGCCAGAGATGTATCTCAAAATTTTTCACCCAGAGTATGATAATCTTTTTATTTTAGGGATGGTTGAGGCAACTGGCTTGGGTTGGGAAGGGCGTTATGAACAAGCTCGTTTGATGGCACATTATATTAAAGGGATGAACGAAAAGAATCCCAAGGCATTGGCGTTCAAACAAAAAAAAGCAGGAAAACAACCTGATTTGAGTGGAGGGTACAACTATTTGAAATTGGAACGTATGTCTTTTTATGTACACAAAGATACTTATCGAAGTATTGTTACCCGTGAAACCAAAGTATTGCAATAAATTCCCAAGAAGCACTTAGTTGTTCAACCAATTGGATGGACTAGTAGAGTAATAAAACTAGCAGACAAACCAACGAAATAAATGGGTATAGATAGCGTACAGATAACCTTTGATACCAATACACAATTTATTCTAAAGCTCGTTTTAGGCTTTATTATTTTTGGTGTAGCCTTGGATATTAAAATAGATGACTTTAAACGTGTCTTAGAAAACCCTAAAGGTGTCTTTATTGGTTTGAGTTTACAATTTATTGCCTTTCCTGCCCTAACCTTTTTAGTAATATGGGGAGCGAGTAAATCCACTCAAACGGCATTTTACCCAAGCATTGCTTTGGGAATGTTGCTTTTGGCGGCTTGTCCAGGGGGAAATATGTCTAATTTTTTTACACATTTAGCGAAAGGAAATACCGCCTTGTCGGTCAGTATGTCTGCAATTTCTACGGTAGCTGCTTTGGTCATGACGCCACTTAACTTTTCCTTTTGGGGTTCTCTATTGCCAAGTACCAATGCTTTGTTATCGGAACTAGCAATTGATCCACTTGATATGCTACTAACTATAACGATGTTATTGGGAATCCCTCTGACCTTGGGAATGTTCATTGCACATTATAAAGAAAGCCTTGCCAATAAGATCAAAAAGCCCATGAAATATTTTTCGATTTTATTTTTTATAGTCTTAATTTTTGGAGCTCTGATAGTTAATTTTCAAACCTTTATAGATTATATTGGAACGTTTGCTTTTGTTGTATTTTTACAGAATAGTCTAGCTTTAGCATTGGGATATTGGGGCGCAAGAGGAGCAGGTATGAGTCATTATGATAGTAAAACAGTTTCTTTAGAAGTTGGTATTCAAAATTCTGGTTTAGGGCTGATTTTGTTTTTTCAATATTTTGAACACCTTGGAGGAATGGGAATCATTGTAGCTTGGTGGGGAATGTGGCACATGATTTCAGGTTTGATTTTAGCCTTGTACTGGCAACGAAAAGCAGGAAAGGAATTCAAAGAACATTAAATTAAAAAATAATGCAACGTGTACTTATTACAGGGGCTTTAGGATATTTAGGGCAAACGGTTTTAAAACGCCTGCACAAAGATTTAGAGGCTGGTCGAATAGAAGCTTTGGTTGCTATGGATGTCAAAGAAGCTAGTGCAGAACAACAGTTGTTAGGTGTGCGTTACGTTCAAGCCGATATACGAGATAAAGCACTTTGGAAACATTTAGAAACCGAAAAAATTACTAGTGTCATTCATTTGGCAGCGATTCTAGATTCTCAATCTAGTTCTAGAGATTTTCAGTATGAAGTGGATGTATTAGGCACCAAAAATATTTTAGATGCTTGTCTAAAAGTAGGTGCTCAACGGATTGTTATTAGCTCTAGTGGTGCTGCTTATGGTTATTATAAAGACAATCCTAGATGGCTAAAAGAGAGTGATCCTACTCGTGGAAATGAAATTTTTGCCTACTCTGCTCATAAACGCCAAGTAGAAGAGATGTTAGCGGAATATAAAGTTAAACATCCTGAATTGAAACAAGTCATTTTTAGAGTTTGCACAATTTTGGGCACCACTACACAGAATTTAATCACTAATTTATTTGATAAAAAACGAATCTTAGGTATCAAAAATCATCTTAGTCCTTATGTTTTTGTTTGGGATGAAGATGTAGCAAGATGTATGCACAAGGCTGTGTTTTCAGAGCAGACTGGTATTTATAATTTGGCAGGAGATGGTGCGATTACTAATGCTGATTTGGCAACGATTCTAGATAAACCATATTGGTCTATTCCTGCGAGTATTTTGAGATTCGCTTTGCGTATTGGCAATAAATTAGGTTTAACACAATATGGTCCTGATCAAATTCTATTCATACAATATCGCCCTGTTTTGGACAATCGAAAACTGAAAGCAGAGTTTGGCTACTCGCCTCAAAAGACTTCTTTGGAAACGTTTTTATTTTATTTGAAAGCTAAACAAATGCCTGTTGGAAGAATAGAGGAAATAGAGGTGCTTTATCCTTAGTATTTTGTTCTTTTTAGAGTAATATGCTATATTTTATGCCTTAAATTATCTGTTTCCTAAAATTCTATCAAAATGAAAAATATACTTACTTTAACCTTACTTTTAGGTAGCCTTGTTTTTTTTTGCATAGCTTGCCAATCAACCAGCCCTAGTACTATTACTAGAAAGGTAGTTACGGAAACAATTACAGACACTAGGGACAACCAAATATATGGGATTATTAAAATAGGTAGCCGAATATGGATGGCAGAAAATCTACGCTATGAAGTAGAGGGAGCTTGGGGGAATCCTAAAAATCCAAGAACTGAATATGGTCGTTTGTACAATTGGGAAACGGCAAAAAATGCTTGCCCCAAAGGTTGGGGCTTACCTAGCGATGCAGATTGGAAAGAACTAGAGATTGCTTTAGGAATGAGTAAAGTTGATGCAGATGCAAGGGGATGGAGAGGTACACAAGGGGAGATTTTAAAATCTAAAACAGGTTGGGGAGACCGAAATAATGGCAATAATCGTTCTGGATTTAATGTTTTGCCTGCTGGAGATTGTAGCCCTTCTGGGCGTTTCTTGGGTTTAGGAGAAAGTACTAGTTTTTGGACGGCAACGCTTGATGGTAGTGCAAGTGCTTGGAATCGCCACTTTGAGGTGGGGAAAGATGCTGTTAACCGTTATACAAATAATGTAAAAATTGGCTTATCTTGCCGTTGTATTAAAGATTAACCCCTATTTTTAAATAACTTCAAACTCAACACTTAAACAGTTAACATGAACAAATTATTTTTGTCTCTACTTTTATTGATAACCTTATTATGTTCCTGCGCAGAAGAGCAAACTATAGACTTTTCGGCAATTGATACCACCAAAACGAATCGACACACAAGGATTGAAGGGACAAAGGCTTTTGTTGTTATTCCTGAAGATTACAGGCATATAGAAACATTGGCTCGATATCAGAAAAACGAAAAACTATATTTTCAGATTATGGAAATGCCTGTTTCTTATGAAGAAGCTAAAGTTAATTTGTCAAAAGAAGCCATAGAATCTAAAGGCGCACAGGTGGATGTGTATCAAGAACTGAAGGTTAACAATTATAATGGAATCTACTTTGAAGGACCTTCTAAGTATCCTGGAGAAACTAAACTGGGAATTTGGTTTGGAGATACAACATTTATGGCTTCTATTGTGGCTGTTTGTAACAATGTTGATGTTGAAGGGAAAAAAGAGTTAATGGAGATTATTAAAACGATTTTTTATGATAAGAGCTTTGAGTTAGATCCATTTGAATTGGCAAACTTTACCTTTAATGAAAGTCCTATTGATTTCAAGTTTAATACAAAAATCAATACCATGTTTATGTTTACGCCAAGCGGGGCGGAAGATTCAGCCGAAAATCAAGAAATACCTGTACTGACCATTGCACCACTGCCTTTTATGTCTAGAAAAGGAGCAGAGAATTATACCAATGAATTAATTCAGCGTTATGAAACTCAACAAAGAGCAATATTTGTAACAGAAGAAACAAGAGAACTCGAACTAGTAGATCAAACGGTCTCTATTTTTGAAGCAACTATAGAAATGGAAGGGCAAATTTCTTATTTGTATCAAACGGTCTTGCTTGGAAAAGAATCTTCTCTATTGTTTATGGGAACTTGCATGAAAGATAAAGAAGAAAATAGTACCGCTTTTGAACGAGCTGTTCAAGCATTGCGATTTAAGGATTAAAATATAAAGTTATTCAGCAGCCGTTCGTAAAACTACTCGTTTGTCTTCATACAAACTGGTAGGATAATGTGCCTCCAACCACGCTTGTTCTTCTTGTGAAGCCACTCGATCTTCTTTGTCCCACAAAACGACTTGATAAATCGAAGTATTAACAAAAGGAGCATGATGTTTACTATTAGGAGTTGCCATGAAAACCTTCAAACGTTGTTGATTCTGTAGGTAATAATATTCTAATAAGGGTTTGTCGTAATTGGAGAATAAATAGACTTCTGATAAATTATTATCTAGTAAAGTTGTTGCAATTTTTTTGACTTCTTTGTCCAATTCTGCACTCCAACGAACGGCATAATGAACTTCTGTACGCCAAATAGAGAAGGAACTTAAAGCAATTGCTAAAAAGAGTAGAAGAGAACTGGACTTAATTTTGGACGTATAAAAAGATCCAATTAAAGGGATTATTAAACCTATGAAAATGGTTAAAAAACACCAAACTCGATAAGGTGGTTGTGTCCCCGAACTAAGGTTTAGAACAGAAGGAAATAATAAAAATAGTAAAATTAACTCAATCACTCTTCGAATGGAATTGTTTTTAATTTTCCTCCAAACAGGAAGGACAAACAGGACTAATAAAGACCAAAGCCAATAAACAGGGGTCAAGCGACCAGCACCTAACAAAATCCAGTCTGCAACTTTATCTTGATAATTTAAAAATGCCTCTCCTTGTGGTGCTTCTGTAGATGCAATCGTAACCAATGTATTTAAACCATTGGTAATTAAAAAAGGAAAATAAAGCAAGCTTGTAACTGACAGAACAAGGAGATTACTCCATATCCAAGGTTTCCAGTTGGTGTTTTTGGTAAAACTATGAACGCTCAAAAAAACATTCAAAAGAATCCAAATATAAGCATAGGTTGGAACACTATAAAAGCCTAAAATATTGGCTAATATCCACAATAACCAAAAATAGTTAGAAGCGATTTTGCTAGTAACTTTTAAACTTGCCCATGTTGCTAGAATGGTGAAAAAAACCTGAAAAATATAGCCTCTTGCATACATAGAGTAAAAACAAATTCCTGGAGAAAAAGCAAACCAAGCTAAAGCAACCAATGCCCATTGCCATTTCCAAAGGCTACGCACCATCACATAAAATAAAATGCAAGTAGCAAAACCACCTAAATAGACAGGCAGACGTAAGCTGTATTTAGCATCAATAGGAAGATAGTCAAAGAAGCAGGCAAATAGACTATAAAGAATGTGATTGTTGTTGGGACTAATGGCAGAAATGAGAAAACCATTAGAGATAAAATGATTATAAGTCCAAGCCTCGTCGTATTGAAGCTCGTAACGATAGATTTGAAACATTCCTCGAAGGGCAAAAACAACAAGTAGAAGGGCAAAAAAAAGTACTTCTTGACGTTCAAATTGTTCGATTTGCTGGCGAATAATGTGGAGAGATTGTTGCCAGAAATCAAATAATACCTTGGCGAAATAAGAAGACTTTTTATACAACCAATAGGTGAAAAAAGTCCAAGCCAAACTAAATATTAATGCGAAATACTGAAGGGTAATAAAACGGCTAGGGGGAAAAACTTGTTGTTCAAAGTAAGGTCGCCAATCTTCTTTGTGGACAGCTTCTAAAACAAAATTGGTCAAGGTTTCATAATTGGCCATCCACAAACCAATGCTTCCAATTGCAACAATAATATTTAGGAGTGCAATAAAAGTAATCAGTACTATTTTAATTCGTTGGATACCTGTTCTCACTTCAAATTCTTGATAATAGATTTGAGTTCATTAATTTCAGACTTTAAATCAATGGCTTCTCGACCACTAGTTGGTGGATCCATAAATTGGCTGTCCGTTAAAATAATTTCTACATTATTTAATCTTTTTTCCAAAACACTAAGATGATCTTGAACGGCTTTTACTTGTTCGGCAAGCGCTTTTTGTTGTTTGTCTTGTTCCATTCTTTCTTTGAACGCTTTGTTAGAGGCTGAAAAAGTATAACCAATAATCAATAATAAACAAAGGGCTAGTAACCCAGCTAATGCAGGCATAGTATAATTAATTGAGGTTATGAGTTCATTTTATTTTCTCGATCCAGTCGAATTTGTTCTTTTTCGTAAGCTTCAATATCAATAAATCGTTTGTCTTGACTCAAGAGATATTTAATATTACTCAATTCTTCTCTCATATCTTCATTTTCTGCCATGACATGACCTAATTGTTGTTTCATTTCAGAAGCAATTTCGTTAGAACCTGTGCGATGTTTATACTTTAGTTCTTGAAGCTTTAGGTAAAAGCGAGTTAACACAATAACCAGAATAACCGTAGAGATACAAATAAAAAGTGCTATTTCAGGAAGCATAATTATAATTCAAATTTATTTCTTTTATCAATTTCGAGCTGTTGTTTTTCGTATTCTTTTATGTCAATAGCTTGTTTGCCTTGATCTTTGCTCAAAAGATACTTAATATTACGCAACTCGTCTTTTATTTCTTCATTTTCTGCCATAAGATAACCAATATCTTTTTTTAGAACATCAACTTGATCTAAATTTTTATCTTCAGCAACTTCTTGTTGTAGTTTTTTTAGTTTAAGGCGTAATATTTGAATAACAAAAAAAACGAAGGTCAGAAAAAGAGCCCCCATACCAAGTACAAAAAACAATTCAAATAAGTCTTCCATTATGAGTTAAATTTATTCTGTTGATCAATTTTTATTTGTTCTTTTTCATAATCTAGATCAATACGTCTAGAGTCATTACTCAAGATATATTCTAAATTTTTGAGCCGTTCCTTTACTTCGTCATTTTCTGCCATCAAATGTCCTACTTGTTGTCGTAAATCAGCAACAGTCTCATTCCCTTCCTTTTTACCCAATTTTAGTTTTTGAGCTTTTAAATAAAATGAACCAATAATGGCAGCTAAAGGAATAGAAAATACGGCAAGAATGGCAATAATGCCTACAAGGTGGTGCATAAAGTATTTTTTTAGTGAAATCTGGAATTTTATAAAGAAAGCGAACCTTTGGCGTCATAGTCTAACCTCATTTGCTCTTTTTCATAGTCCAAATCAATACGCTCTCGTTTAGTTTCTCTACTTAGCAAGTACTTAATATTACGTAATTCTTCCTTCATTTCCTCATTTTCTGCCATTAAATAATCCATCTGTTCTTGTGTAGAATTAGCTGCAGCTTTTGGATCTGCTAAATTATGTTTTTGTCTCAAACTTGCGAGCTTTATTTTTAAGTAAGCTCCAAGAAAATAGAGTCCCATAGGAACTCCCATAACAGTCAATAGAAAAAGGAAAAATTCATCCATGATTGGTTTGTTTTAATTAGGTGACAAATAGGAAAGGAGTCTTGTGATATTTAGTATTCGAACTTATTGGTATTATTATCTAGACGCATTTGTTCTTTTTCATAGTCCAAATCAATATAACTTTTCTTATCAGAGGCAAGATATTCTAGGTTTCGGATGCGCTCTTTCATCTCTTCATTTTCAGCCATTAAGCGACCGATTTGAAGTTTTACTTCTTTAGAATTTGCCCCACCTCGTTTTTCTTGTTTGAGTTTTTGTTTTTGTAGATCGAAGTAGTAACCTCCAATAACCATTACTGCAATCGCTGTCCAGAACATTTTGTTTTTGTTTTTTATTTAAAGAATAAGGGGTGGAATTTAGTTCTATAGTATTAACAGTAAAAATCAAACTTAGAGTTCCGAAATAGTGTAATGCTTTTTCATAAATCGACTTAAGTACTCAAAAACGCCCTAAACCAATGTCAGGAATCGATAAACGGACACCATTATTTTTGAGGATGACTTGAATTAACCGATACTCTTCCCACAAATCATTCATACGACCTTGTTGGTTCATAAGTTGCCTATATTCTGTAATAATTGGATTTAATAGACCACTTAATAGAGCAGGAGAGAGTTTAGTAGCATTTTGCATCGCAATTAAAGCATGAAAACGCATCTTTGGATTTTTTAGATGTGTTCCAATGGTAAGGATCGATTTTTGAACTCCTGTAGGCATTTGTGCTAAGACTACCAAAGCTGCTTTTGCAAGCTCTAGATCAGAAGATCGAGCATAAGCATCAATATAAGCCCAGAAAGGTTCTAATTCTCGATCAAAAGAGCGCAAACAGTTGACAAAATAGAGCACTACAACATCAGAACGATTGTCCATCAACTGAAACCATTGTTGAAACATCTCTTTTCTAGGAGGTCTACGAAAGGCTTTTAGGCGATTAATTGTAGTGCTATCTAGTAAAATGGGTATTCCTTTGGCTGCTTGATGGACAATTTTTTTGTAAGAACTATTAGGGCAATACCAATGCATTAGGCGGTCTACCCATTCCATTTGTTGTGCTGGAATATCAGAGGTATTGTGTCTCAAAAAAGCCAATAACTCTTCTAATTTTGTATTGGGTTGCAAGAGATAAAATAAGGCTTTGCGCAAATCTCTTTTGGCAACAGAGAGAAAAACTGTTTGACAAGTTTCCTTTGTTTGATGAGGAAGAGCCTGTATTAAAAATTCAAGTTGTTGGTCGTATTTATCCATTATGTGTATTGATCTTATTTCCTTGTATTTAATTTACAAAAAAATACTTTCAAGTGTGTGAATAAAGAAAAGTTTTTTTCATTATCAAGGGCACTTTATTGACTTGATTTTTGTTATAATTAAGTGGAATTATCTATCTTAGGTGGAAACAATTTTAGATATTTTTTTTAACAAAATAAATACGAAGCAATTTTTATTTTTGTGTGCCTTTGTTATTTTTATGACAATGACAACACAAATTAATGCCCAAAAAGTTTTTGAAGTAAGCAGTAAATATGATGCAGACCTAAAAGTTTATTATGCTAGCTCAAAGTACGATGCAAAATGGCGTGAAATAGGTAAAAAACATACAATGCATTAAGATTTGAAGACGATTAGCTATTTTGTTAAGTTTTCAAATCTTCGAATTTTCAAGATGATTAACATTACTAAGAATTATAAGGGACCAATGCTATAAATTGCAATTAGCAATAAAATTCGATACAAAACCCAAGAAAGAGTAATGCTCCAATGTAGGTTCAATCGTTCCACTCGGTCTTTATGAATCAAAATAATTGTGCCCACAATGATTAAAAAATAACCTGTATACCACCAAGGAGCTTCCCAGTGACTTATCCACGCAAAAAATAGAACAGGTAATAGAAATAGTGCACCAATCAAAGAAACAGTCATCATATTTCCTAAATAATGGATTAAACGTTCTTTGGTAAGGTGTCCAATGACAATTGTTTGAAAGATGATTTGTCCAGCACTCATTACAAATTCTCTATAAAAGCCTTGATCTGGCACCACAGGAACTAATAACGCACCATAGTATCCTAAAACAATAGAAATTACAAGCCAAGCAAAAAATAAGTAGAGCCAGCGCCAACCCAAATGAGGATCTTTAAAGTTTTGAGGATGAAACTCTTTCGGAGGAAAGATAACCAGCTTATTTTCTTCTATAAAACGATGCATGGTTGTAAGGGAAAAGAGGTTATTTAATAATATGGTAACGAGTTGCCGTTTGTTTTTGGTAAGCACTTAGTGTCTGCCCGGTTAGGGCTAGAATTGCGTCAGAAACTATTTCTGGGTATGTTTTATGAAGGGCTTCCCATTGAAGTGGGGTTTTGATGTTGCGACGAACAATGCCATTAAAATTTGTATACATTCGTTGCATAGAACCATCTTCTGCATATTCTAAATTGAAGGTAGAAGCATTCTTAGCAATATCTAAATAAGCAACTTGACTATCTCTAGAAGCTGCGGCAATATTGTACTCGCCAGATGGAACAAAAAGTAAACTGCCTTTTGCACTAAAAAAAGCATATAAAGCACCTTTTTCCCAAGTATGTATTTCTTTAAATGAAACTACGCTTAACAACTCTACAGCTAAGCCTAAATTATGTGCAAAAGATTCAAAAGAATCTATGTGATTTTTATTGGTTGCAATAACCGAAAAATCCAAACTAGTAGCAGGGGTAGTTGACATTATAGAGGGTTGTTTAACGAATCAACAAAGGTTTATAAAAACAAAAACTTGATTTAGCAAGTGTTGTTACAAGAACTAAATATACAACAAATTGTTTTTAAAAGCAAGTTTTTGTTTTTCTTTATGTGCAAGTTGAAACGAACTAAATGTTACAACAATTTCATAGCAGCATCTCTAGCTTCTCCAGTAGGAAAACGCTCTAAGTAAACCTTAGCATAGCTATTGTCACCTGTTGCTTTGTGATGTTCTTCAGCAGCTTCCCAAACATTATAGTCTAACATTTCTGGATCAAATCCATTATCTAAAGACAAGAGGTAATGTTTTACTGCTTTAGGATACTTACCTAAGAAAAAGTACGCAGCGCCAATTTGATTTTCGCAAGTACCTTTTTCAGTAGGTTCTTCAGCCATTATTTTTTCAAAAGCAGTAATACAGGCTTCGTATTGCCCTTTTGCTAGTAATTGACAAGCAAAATTGATGGCAGAATTTTTATCCTTTGTACTTAATAAGTTCATGATTTCTGCCTGCATTGCTTGTGCTTCTTCGTGCGAAATGCCTTTGCCTTCCTGTTTGCTAAGTGTAGCATATACCGAGTTATGTTTGTCGTCTTTTTTTAGCTCTATAACATCTTTTTTAGTTTGTTTTTTGAACCAGTCAAATATTCCCATTTTTTGTAATTTTTATGTTGGAGTTTGAGTATCAAAATCTTGTGTTTGAACTATTGGGTAATAATCCTGAAACTAAATTAACATAAAAGTTATAAAAAAAGAAAAATTACGCTAAAAAGTTATAAAATAACAACAATTGCTTTTGTCATAATAATTTTAAATAAATCATCACCAAATTTAGGTAACTGTCCTGTTCCTTCTAAAGTATTTGTATTTGCCATAAATGGTACATACCATTCTTCAAACCCTCTTTGTCTATTAAAGTCTAAAAAGTAATTTATAAGAGCTCTTTCCAATCTAGCTCCAGTTCCTTTAAGGGCGGCAAATCTTGTTTTTGCAAGTTTTACGCCTCTTGTAAAATCAATCATGCCATTATTTTCGCCAAGTTCCCAGTGTTCTTTGGGTTCAAAAGAAAAAGTAGGTTTTTCTCCAATTGTTGAAAGTACTACATTTTCAGTTTCATCTACACCAATAGGAACACAATCATCTGCCAGATTTGGAATCCCCATAGCTATAGTTTGCATAGTAGATTCAATTTCTCTAACTTCATCTTCTAGTTTTTGTTTTTTACTTTTTAATATACTAATTTGTTCTTGTAAAAGGGCAACATCTTTTCCATCTTTTTTATAAGAACCAAATTGCTGTGAGAGTAGTTTTTGTTCTGCTTGAGATGATTCCATTTCTTTTCTTTTCTCTTTTGCATCTTCAACTTGTATTTTTAAACTTGCTAATGTTGTAGGTG
>ENA-ORXM01004042-ORXM01004042.1-marine-metagenome-genome-assembly--contig:-NODE-4042-length-13490-cov-3.022665_pt1 | contig 13490 bp, 13 predicted proteins | sample MGYA00237867_ERZ511480 | MGnify/ENA primary metagenome ERZ511480 (study PRJEB26309, sample SAMN06266103) | marine metagenome | isolation source: Algal blade | place: United Kingdom:Sidmouth, United...
ACAGGCACATCAGCAGGGGGCGGATCATCGTCATGCGCCAGACTTTAGCACTCCTCGCACCGGGGACCAGTGGGGTCGCGCGCACAAATGCGTGGGGGAGTTGCAACCCTTTCGCGCGGCGTTACTCTGGCGGATATGTTTACGATCGAACACGACTTTGATGCCACTGTTGTAACCCTTGTTGACGAAGGCCAGGCCCCGCTCGGCGAGGATATCGTCGTGCACGCCTTTGAGGATTGCGTCACGATCGAACAATTCGACACACGGCTGGGCGAGACCCAGAAAATCACCCTGTCGCTGGCACAGCTCCGCGATCTGGAAGCGGCCCTTGATCTGCCTGAAGGCATCTACCGCATTCGCAAGCCCGGCGCCCCCGCATGAGCACCGGGTTTTTCTGGGACGAGCGCTGTTTCTGGCACGCGGGCGGCAACTATGCGTTCACCATGCCGATTGGCGGTCTGGTACAGCCTTTGGCAGCAGGCGGGTTGCCCGAAAATCCCGAAACCAAGCGCCGCCTGAAGAACCTGATGGACGTCTCGGGCCTGACCAAACAGCTGGACGTGCGCAGCGCCCCCGAGGCCACATACGAGGCCCTCGCCCGTGTGCACCCGACCAGTTATCTGGACGAATTCAAGAAAATGTCCGACGCAGGCGGCGGAGAGCTGGGCCGGCGCACCCCCTTCGCCCAAGGCGGCTACGAGATCGCGGCCCTCTCGGCAGGGCTTGCCATCGACGCGGTGGATGCTGTGGCCTCGGGTGCGCTGGACAACGCCTATTCCCTCAGCCGTCCGCCGGGCCACCACTGCCTGCCTGACTTCCCAAACGGGTTCTGCCTGCTGGCCAACATCCCGCTGGCTATCGGCCGGGCGCGTGCCCGGGGCCTCGCGCAGCGGATCGCCGTGCTGGACTGGGACGTGCATCACGGCAACGGGACCGAGGCGATCCACGCGGACGACGCCGACACGCTGACCGTCTCCATCCATCAGGAGGCGAACTACCCCCTCGATACCGGGCAGTTCGAGACAGACGCGCGGGCCAACCTGAACATACCGCTGCCGCCCGGGTCCGGCCACGAGACCTATCTTGAGGCGATGGAGCGACTGGCCCTGCCCGCCATCCGCGCGCACCGGCCCGATGCCATCGTCGTGGCCTGCGGCCTCGACGCCGCGCTGATCGACCCGCTGGGCCGGATGATGGCCACCGCGGCGACCTTCGCCGCCATGACGGATCAGGTGATGGAACTGGCCAGGGACATCTGCGGCGGGCGCGTCGCGATGGCGCATGAGGGCGGCTATTCCGAGGCCTACGTCCCGTTCTGCGGCCATGCCGTGATCGCCCGGATGGCGGGCAGCGAACGCGCCGCGCCCGACCCCTTCGCCGAGACGTTCGAGAAGCGGCAGCCGGGCGCCGGTTTCGCGCGCTACGCGTCGTCGGTGATCGACGCGATGGTCGAGGCGCGGGCGTCAGGCGGCACAGAGGGTTAACGGCAAGTTGACACCCCGGAGGGGCTGGGCCATCCGTGATCGCGCACGATGACGACCGGGGAGGGTTCATGGACAAGGTCTTCGCCTCAGCGGACGCGGCGCTCGACGGTCTGCTTAGCGACGGAATGTTTATCGCGGCCGGCGGGTTCGGTCTGTGCGGCATTCCCGAATTGCTGCTGGAGGGTATTCGCAAGGCGGGGACCAGGGACCTGACCTTCGCCTCGAACAATGCCGGCGTCGACGATTTCGGCATCGGCATCCTGCTGCAGACCCGGCAGGTGAAGAAGATGATCAGCAGCTATGTCGGCGAGAATGCCGAGTTCATGCGGCAGTATCTGTCGGGCGAGCTGGAGCTGGAGTTCAACCCGCAGGGCACCCTGGCCGAACGGATGCGCGCCGGCGGCGCCGGCATCCCCGGCTTCTACACCAAGACCGGCGTGGGAACGCAGGTGGCCGAGGGCAAGGAACACAAGGATTTCGACGGCCAGACCTATATCCTCGAACGCGGGATCGTGGCCGATATCGCCATCGTCAAGGCGTGGAAGGCCGACGATACGGGCAACTGCATCTTCCGCAAGACGGCGCGGAACTTCAATCCTCCGGCGGCGATGTGCGGCAAGGTCTGCATCATGGAAGTCGAGGAAATCGTGCCGCGCGGGGAACTTCAGGGCGACCATATCCACCTGCCCGGCATCTACGTGCATCGGCTGATCCAGGGGGATCACGAGAAGCGGATCGAACAGCGGACCGTCCGCAAGAAGGAGGCCTGAGTCATGCCTTGGGATCGCAATCAGATGGCCGAACGGGCCGCGCAGGAACTCGAAGACGGGATGTATGTCAATCTGGGCATCGGCATCCCGACGCTGGTGGCCAACTATACCGGCGACAAGGACATCACCCTGCAATCCGAGAACGGGATGCTGGGGATGGGGGCGTTTCCGCTGGAAGGCGAAGAAGACGCCGATGTCATCAATGCGGGCAAGCAGACGATCACGGAAGTGAACCGCACCGCCTATTTCGACAGCGCCCAGAGCTTCGGGATGATCCGGGGCGGCAAGATCGCGGCTGCGATCCTCGGGGCGATGGAGGTGGCCGAGAACGGCGATCTGGCGAACTGGATGATCCCCGGCAAGCTGGTCAAGGGCATGGGCGGGGCGATGGATCTCGTGGCCGGTGTCGGCAAGGTCATCGTCGTGATGGATCACACGAACAAGAAGGGCGAGACCAAGCTGCTCAAGGAATGCACCCTGCCGCTGACCGGCGCGGGGGTCGTGGACCGGATCATCACCAATCTCGGCGTCTTCGACGTGGTCGAGGGCGGTCTGAAGATCGTGGAGACGGCACCGGGCGTGTCCGAGGACGAAGTGCGCGAGAAGACGGAAGCGACGCTGGTGGGGTGATACCGTGCGATTGGCCTGCCCCGCCCTTGCAGCGGGGCCTTTCGCCGCTTCGATAGGCTCCGCTGCAAGGGCGGGGCAGGTGCGTCTTGGCTACAACCCGCCCAGACCCTGAACGGGGGCTGCGGTCTCCGGGCGAGGGGGACGGGGCGGTTCGCCGACGGAGATCAGTTCCTTGACGCGGAAGATGTCGCGAAGGCGTTCGTTGAGCTGATCGAGGCGGTCGCGGTCGGCAAAGTTCACGCAGCCAGTGTTGAAGGTCACGAAGACCCGAATGTCGTTGTCGTCGTCCACGCGGCTGAAATCGGTGATGGGCAGGCCGCTGATCGCCTGAGGGCAATTGGCTTTTTCCGTCGGCACGTAGAACCGCTGGAAGGTATTCAGCTCGTATTGCTCCAGTGCCTCGACGGCCCGGCGAAAGGAATTGACCGGCAGCGATCCGCGCGAGCGACCGGGTTTGATCGTGTTGTCCTCGGCGTTCAGCAGATAGGTGTCATCGGCATAGAGCGTCATCGTATAGACCGCGCACAGCCCCGCGCAGGGGCCGGAGCCGAGCGTGATCGTCCCGGTCAGGGGCGGCTCCTTCGGTTCGGGTTCCGGCGTGGCCGCGCAGGCGGCGAGGGCCAGTATTCCGATCATTCCCCAGTGCCGCATGGTGCGTCTCCCTTTCAACAGGTTCGATCCTCTGCCCCCGATTGCGGGGGGTATGCCATCGCAATAATGGCAAAAGTCAGTGCGACGGGTCAATTTCATGGCGGAGTAAAAACGGGTTGGCCGAATGATCAGGTCCTGGACCGACGCCGCTTTCGTCCGCCTTCTCCGGTGGTCCCCGGCGGGGGCGAGGGGGGCGTGTCGGGCAGACGTGCGATCTTTCTGAGGCGAGGATACGGCGCGGTCTTGTGGGGGACGGCCATGGCCTCGATGAAATGATCCTGGAACTTCGGGGCCAGAGCGGTCTCGATCTTCTCCACATCGCGCACGACGCGCTCGATCTCGGTGCGTTTGCCCGCGTTGAGGAGCGCGATGCGCGCGCCGGTTCCTGCGGCGTTCCCTGCGGAACGGACGTTCTCGACGTCGCAATCGGGAATCATGCCCAGTACCATGGCGTGCATCGGCGAGATATGGGCGCCGAAGGCTCCGGCGAGGGTGATGCGGTCGACGGAGTCGATGCCCATCTCGTCCATCAGAAGCTGACACCCCGCATAGAGCGCGGCCTTGGCAAGCTGGATCGCGCGGACGTCGTTCTGCGTCACCGCGATCTTCTGGTTGCCGTCATGGATGAGGTAGGAGAACGTGCGCCCTTCCGGGAACACGCGCGTCGTCGTTTCGGTCAGCGAGCCGCGCACGACGCCGTCGATATCGATGATGTCGGCCAGGCGCATCTCCGCGATGGCCTCGATGATACCCGATCCGGCAATCCCCGTGATGCCCGTCTCGACGGTCGCCGCCGCAAAACCCGGATCGTCGGACCAGAGATCGCAGCCGATGACGCGAAAGCGCGGTTCCTTGGTGTCGGGGTCGATACGGATGCGCTCGATGGCCCCCGGTGCGGCGCGCTGGCCGCAACTGATCTGCGCGCCCTCGAAAGCGGGGCCGGTCGGGGAGGAGCAGGCCAGCAGCTTGTCCCTGTTGCCCAGGACGATCTCGGCATTGGTGCCGACATCGACGATGAGGGTCATGTCCTCGGCCTCGTAGGGTTCTTCGGACAGGATCACGGCGGCCGCATCCGCGCCGACATGGCCCGCGATGCAGGGCAGGGTGTAGACCCGCGCGTCGGGATGGGTATTGGTCACGTCGATCTCGTTGGCCCAGAAGACCATCCCCTCGCCAGCGGCCAGCGCGAAGGGCGCGCCGCCGAGTTCGACGGGGTCGATGCCGAGCAGCAGGTGATGCATGATCGGATTGCCGACGAAGGTGCATTCGAAGATGTCGTCCGTCGAGATCATCGCCTGCGCCGCCACCTGACCGAGCAGGGCGTTGATCGCCTCGCGCACGGCTTCGGTCATCTGTATCGCGCCGTCCGGGTTCATCATCGAGTAGGAGACCCGGCTCATCAGGTCTTCACCGAACCTGATCTGCGGGTTCATCAGGCCGGAGGAGGCGACGGTCGCGCCCGTGCGCAGGTCCGACAGGTGGCAGGCCACGGTGGTCGAGCCGATATCGAAGGCCGCGCCGTAGATCGTGCCTTCATAGAGACCGGGCCAGACGCTTATGATTCTGTTCCGCGCGCTGTTTCGACCGATATGCACGGCGCAGGTCACGTGCCACTTCCCTTCGCGCAGGGCCGGTTGCAGGCGTTGCATCAGCCGCAGATCACCGATCAGGTCGGTCAGCTCCCACTGTTCTTCCAGAGCTTCCTTCAGCCGTTCCATATCGGAGGAGGGATCGTGCATGTCCGGTTCGCGCACCTCCACGTAGAAGAGCTTGGTGCTGGGGTCGAGTTCGATCACGCGGTCGTCGGCATCCTTGCGCACGACCTGCTTGTGGACCTGACTCTCGGGCGGCACGTCGATGACGATGTCGCCCTCGACCTTTGCCTGACAGCCGAGCCTGCGGCCTTCCTTGAGGCCGCGTTTCTGCTTGTAGCGTTCCTCGACGCCGTTCCATTCGGACAGCGCGCCGTCGCGGGCGGTCAGGCCATGCTTGGAAAAATCGCCGTAGGAGGGCGTGATCTGACAGCGGGAGCAGATGCCCCGTCCGCCGCAGACCGAATCGAGATCGACGCCAAGGTCTCGCGCGGCTTGCAATACGGGGGTTCCGGTCGGGAACCGCCCGCGCTTGCCCGACGGCGTGAAGACGACGAGGGGATGGACAGTGTTTCCGTCGGCCATGGGAACTCCGGCACATTGGTCATTGGACGCTTTCGTGGCAGGATGTATGCCACGACGCCAGAAGCAACTACCCGTTTCGACGCGGTTTGCGGCGAAAACGACATGGATCGACGGAGACTGTCAGGATGTCCGGCCCTTATCACCCGAACCGCCGTCACGTGCTCGGCGGGATTGCGACCACGGCGCTTGTCTCCGGCGGGGCCGGGGCGGCGACCGGGTCGCTGCACGATCTGCCGCCCATCGGGATGGGGACGTGGATCACCTTCGATGTCGGGGATGACGGCGCGGCGCGCGCGCAGCGGGTCGAGGTGCTGCGCGCGTTCTTCGACGAGGGCGGGCGGATGGTGGATTCCTCGCCCATGTACGGCTCGGCGGAGGCGGTGCTGGGGCATTGTCTCGCGGTGCTGGGAACGGATCGCGTGGTCGCGGCCGGCAAGGTGTGGATTCCGGCGGTGGATTTCGGGCCGGAGCAGATGGAGGCATCCCGTTCCCTGTGGGGGATCGAGCGGTTCGACCTGATGCAGGTGCATAACCTCCTTTCCTATGAAGGGCATATCGAGACTCTGCGGGGGATGAAGGCCGACGGGACGGTCGGCGCTATCGGCGTGACGACATCGCATGGGCGTCGCCATGAGCGTCTGGCCGAGATCATCGCGGAGGATGACAGTCTCGATTCGGTGCAACTGACCTACAACATGCTCGACCGCGAGGCCGAGGCGCGGTTGCTGCCCATGGCGCGCGAGCGGGGGCTGGCCGTGATCGTGAATCGGCCCTTCCGGCGCGGGGGGCTGATCGGGCGGCTGGAGGGCAAGCCGCTGCCCGGTCTCGCCGCCGATATCGGCGTGGAGACATGGCCGCAATACCTGCTGAAATGGGTGATCTCGCATCCTGCCGTCACCATCGCGATTCCGGCCACCTCCCGCGTGGCGCATATGCGCGAGAACATGGCGGCGATGCGCGGGCCGATGCCCGATGCCGCGATGCGCGCGCGGATGCTCGACGCCGTGCGCGCCCTGTGAGCGGGCGGGTGGCATGAGGCGCTGGCTTCTGCGGTTCTTCGGGTTCTCGTCGCTCGCGGCCATGCTGCTGAGCGGAGTGATCGATCTGATCGCGTCGTCGCACAAGGCAGAGACGATCTTCCGCCCCCTCGGGACGCTCTGGCTGAGCGTGCATGACCAAAGCTTGCAGGCGCTGCACGCGACGCTGACCTCCGACGGGCCGTCATGGCTCTGGGGTGGCCTGCTGCTGCCGATCCTGTCGCAGCCCAGTATCGTCGTTTTCGGTTGTCTCGCGCTGCTGTTTCTTGCATTGGCGTTGCTGATGCCCCGCCGCGACCTGCGCGAACGGGGACGACTGGAAAGGCCGGATGACCATGACCCTCGATACGATCGAAGACGCCATTGAGGCGATTGCAAATGGCGATTGCGTCGTCGTGGTGGATGACGAAGACCGCGAGAACGAGGGCGATCTCGTCATGGCCGCCTCGAAGGTGTCGAAGGAATCCATGGCCTTCATCATCCGGGCCGGGGGCCTCGTCTGCGCGCCGGTGACGGCGGGGGAGGCGCGGCGGCTGAAGCTGGAGCCGATGGCGCGGGAGAACGACGCGCCGCTGGCCACCGCGTTTACCGTGTCGATAGATTACCGCGAGGGGCTGACGACAGGCATATCCGCCGCCGAGCGGGCCTCGACGGTGCGGGCGCTGGCCAACAACAACGTGCAGGCCGAGGATTTCGTGCGCCCCGGTCACGTCTTTCCGCTGGTGGCGAAAGATGGCGGCGTGCTGATGCGCTCGGGCCATACGGAGGCGGCAGTCGATCTGGCGCGGCTGGCCGGGGAGCCGCCCGTGGGCGTGATCTGCGAGATTCTCGGGGAGGATGGCGAGACGCTGAAGGGCGAGCCGCTGTTCGCCTATGCGCGGGAGAACGGGCTGAAGGTCGTCTCCATCGCCGATCTGATCCACTATCGCCAGCAGCGCGAAACCCTCGTCTCGCGCGTGGCGGAGTTCGAGACGCAGACCGAGATCGGCCCCGCGCAGGCCATCGTGTATTCGACGCCCTTCGACAGCGAGCATCATATCGCACTGGTCTTCGGCGAATTGGGAGACGGGCGGGACGTGCTGACGCGGCTGCACCGGGAAACGCTGCTGGAAGACGTGTTCGGTGGATCGGACAGCACGATTTCCAGGGTGCAGGGGCGCATCGGTGCGGCAGGGAAGGGCGTCGTCGTCTATCTGCGCGAAGGGGCGGCGGGGGTGACGGTCGATCCGCCTTCCTGGGAGGACGATGTCACGGCGTCGTCCATCGAACGCTCGCGGAACTGGCGGGACGTGGGGCTGGGGGCGCAGATCCTGCGCGATCTGGGGGTCAGTTCGATCCGCCTGCTCGCCTCGCAGGAGCGCCAGTATGTCGGGCTGTCGGGTTTTGGCGTGACGATCAGCGGGACGGATATTCTGGAATGATGTCAACCACCCTTTTGCGGGCATCAATGCGCCTGCGGCGCGCCCCACCCTCTTGTCCCTCCCCGTGAAGGACGAGGAGGGAGGCGAAATCGGCGCAACCGGTGCAATGCGACTCCCTACCTGTCTACAGGGAAGGTCGAGGTGGGGTGCCTGAAAGGCGCCAGCAGCATCGGTCGTTATCAAAGGCCGTCAGTCCGGGGCTGTAGGGCTGCGGCGACGATAAAAAAAGGCGGCCCCGAAAGGCCGCCTGAAGTGGAGATGGAGTTGGTGTAACGCTTGGTATTCTGTATGATGTCCGACTGCGACCAAACAAAGGCAGCCTGAAATATTCGGAAAGAAAAATGCCAGGCCTGTAGATGAAAGATCGCGTACTCAACTGGCAGCAGCATAATCTCTCGACGTATAATCCCTGTACGTTTCTTTGTAATACTTGGTGTTAAGAATTTGCCGTATCACTTTGAAATCGAACGGCTTCAAAAAATTTCCGAAGAATGTCGCGACAGGCGTTCTCCTCCAGTCCGGGGATGACTTCCGGCCTGTGATGCAGGTTCGGGTGATCGTAGAGGCGCGGGCCGGTCTCGATGCCGCCGCTCTTGGGGTCGCTGGCACCGTAGCAGAGACGCGCGATGCGGGCATGGGCGATGGCGGCGGCGCACATGGGGCAGGGTTCGAGCGTGACCCAGAGGGTGCAGCCGGTCAGGCGCTCGGACCCGACCGCCGCGCAGGCCCGGCGGATCGCCAGCATCTCGGCATGGGCGGTGGGGTCCAGCCCTGCGCGCGTCTCGTTCCCTGCCATGGCAAGGATGTCGCCCTCCGCCGACACGATCACCGCCCCCACCGGCACCTCGCCCCGCGCCGCCGCCGCACGAGCCTCGCTCAATGCCTGAGGCATGAAGGTGGTGAAGGACATGGCGCTCTCTCCTGAATGAGCGAAGCATAGCGCGCGGGTCTGCGTTCTGCTATCGGAGCGCCATGAGCGAAGAGAATAAACCCGAACGGATCGCCAAGCGCCTGTCGCGTGCGGGCGTTGCCTCGCGCCGCGATGCGGAGAAGATGATCGCGGAGGGGCGGGTGTCGCTCAACGGGAAGGTTCTGGATACGCCCGCCGTGACGGTGACGGCGAAGGACCGGATCGTCGTGGACGGCAATCCGCTGGGCGAGGCCGAGCCTGCGCGCCTGTGGAAATATCACAAACCGCGCGGCGAGGTGACGACGGCGCGGGACGAGAAGGGGCGCAAGACCGTGTTCGACGGGCTGCCTGCCGATATGCCCCGCGTGATGCCCGTGGGGCGGCTCGATATCACGTCCGAAGGGCTGCTGCTGCTGACCAACGATGGCGAATTGAAGCGCAAGCTGGAACTGCCTTCGACGGGCTGGACGCGGCGGTATCGGGTGCGGGTGCATGGTCGCATCACCGATCAGTTGCTCGATCCTCTGGTGAAGGGGATCACGGTGGAGGGTGTGCGGTATCAGCCGATGCAGGTGCAGTTCGACAAGCAGCAGGGCGCGAATGCGTGGCTGACGGTCGGGTTGAAGGAAGGCAAGAACCGCGAAATCCGCAAGGCGATGGAGGCCATCGGACTGGTCGTGAACCGGCTCATCCGGGTGTCCTACGGGCCGTTTCAGCTTGGGCAGCTCGAAGAGGGCAAGGTGGAGGAAATCCGCCAGCGCATCCTGAAGGATCAGTTGGGAGAGAACGACGTGAAGGACGAGCCGAAAGGCGAGGGCAGGGCGAAGGCGAGGCCCGCGACCCCGGCCCCGAAGGCGCGTCGGGCTACGAGGGCGAAGCGATGACCGATCTGGTGACTCTCGACCGGCCCTCGCCGAATATCGATGACCGCGATGGCGCGATCGACATGCTGGTGATCCATTACACGGGAATGCGCAGCGGGGCGGCGGCCATCGAGCGGCTCTGCGACCCGGAGGCGAAGGTTTCGGCGCATTACGTGATCGAGGAGAACGGGGCGCTGCACCGGCTGGTGCGCGAGGAGGATCGCGCATGGCACGCGGGCGTCTCGGAATGGGGCGGCAAGGCGCTGTGCAACGATTGCTCCATCGGGATCGAGATGGTCAATCCGGGGCATGAATGGGGATATCGCCCGTTCCCGGAGGCGCAGATGCAGGCGCTGGAAACGCTGGCGACGGGAATCGTGAAGCGGTGGTCGATCGCGCCCGAGCGGGTGCTGGGCCATTCCGATATCGCGCCATGCCGGAAGGAAGACCCCGGCGAGCTGTTCGACTGGCCGCGCCTTGCCCGCGCAGGGCTGGCGATCTGGCCGGATGCAGCGGATGAGCGGGAGCCGGGGCGGTTTCTCGATCCCGAAGGCGTCATGGAGTTGAGCCGGGCCATGGCGAGCATAGGCTACGACATGCGCGATTTCGGGAAGGCGCTGACCGCCTTTCGTCGCCGGTTCCGCCCCGATGCGCTGGAGGGCGTGCCGGTGATGCGCGATTTCCTGATCGCGCGGGAGGTGGCAGCGCGGTATCCCGCAAGCGCGTCGTTCGAGCCTGTGGTGGTGATGGATGAGTTCATCGACGAGTGAGGCGCATCCGTTTCTCGGGCATCGCCCGCGCCTTCGGCGCACCCCACCCTCTTGTCCCTCCCCGTGAAGAACGGGGAGGGAGGCGATATCTGCAGGGCCAGTGCGGCTACCCCAACAACCGGCTGACGATCTCGAAGGTGTCGCGGGAGCAGGCTTCGCGGTCGAGGATGCGGCGCATGGCGGCGCGCATTTTGTCCTGACGGGCCTCGTCGTAGCGTCGCCATGTCTCGAAGGCGGTGGCCATGCGGGCGGCGGTCTGGGGGTTCACGCCGTCGAGCCATGCGATCTGCTCGGCGAAGAAGTCGTAGCCGGAGCCGTCGGTCGCATGGAAACGCCAGTGGTTCGAGGCAAAGGCCCCGACGAGCGAGCGGAAGCGGTTGGGGTTGCGCCAGTCGATATCGTCGCGGGCGCGCAGCGTCTTTGCGCGCTCCAGCGAATCCGCGCGGGGCATGGCGACCTGAAGGGTCAGCCATTTGTCGATGACGAGGGGGTCGTGCTTCCAGCGCGCGTGGAAGGTGTCGAGGGCCGCGTCCGCCGCCGGTCCGCCGATGCGGACGAGGGTGGCCAGTGCCGAGGCGCTGTCGGTCATGTTCTTTGCCGATGCGAACTGTGCCTCGGCCAATGCGGGAGCGGGGCCGTCGTCGAGATTGGTGAGGATCGCGAGGGCGGTGTTCTTGAGCGCGCGTTTCCCGGCGCTGGCGGCATCGGGGCTGTAAGGACCGGGGGTTGCGTTGGCCTCGTAGGCGGCAATCAGATGATCTTTTGCGGTCGTTGCAATCGCCGTGTCGAGGGCGGTCTTGGCGGCGTAGACGGCATCGGGATCGACGGTCTCGCCGAGGGCGGCGAGAGAGGCCGCGATTTCCTCCTGCCCCGGTGTCGAGAGCAAGAGAGCGAGGAAGGCCGGGTCGCCGCCGCGCGCAAGGGCGGTGGCCAGCGCGTTTGGCAGGATGGGGTCGATGATCGTCGTTTTGCCGGTCGCGTGGTCCTGCGCGGCTCCGAGGGCAAGGTCGCGGGACGCTTCGGCGCGATTGAAGGCATCGGAATCATGGGCCAGCAGCAGGGCCTTCTCGGCATCGGTATGCGGATAGTCGAGGATGACGGGGGCGGAGAACCCGCGCAGGAGCGAGGGGATGGGCGTGTCCGCCGCGCCGGAAAAGACGAAGCTCTCGCTGGGACCGGCGAGTTCGAGGATGTGGGTCTCGCGCGCCTCGCCATCGGGACCGGTGAGGGTCAGCGGCTCGCCCTCCGGAGAGAGGAAACCGACGGCAAAGGGGATATGGAGCGGCTGCTTGTCGGCCTGTCCGGGGGTGGCGGGGGTGTTCTGGGTGATCGTGAGAGTGGTTTCGCTGCCGTCATGGGAGAGGCGCACACGGACGCGGGGGGTGCCCGCCTGTGACCACCATCGGCGGAACCGGGTCAGGTCGCGCCCGCTCGCGGCTTCGAAGACGGCGGCGAAATCCTCGATGGTGCAGGCCTGTCCGTCGTGGCGCTCGAAATAGAGGTCGAGGGCCTTGCGGTAGGTGTCCGCGCCGACGAGGGTATGGAGCATCCGCACGACCTCGGCGCCCTTTTCGTAGACGGTGGCCGTGTAGAAGTTGTTGATCTCGATGTATTCTTCGGGACGCACCGGATGGGCGAGCGGCCCCGCATCCTCGCGGAACTGGCGGGCGCGGAGATTGGCGACCTCGCGGATGCGCAGGACTTCCGCCGAGCGCATGTCTTCGGAGAATTGCTGGTCGCGGAAGACGGTCAGCCCCTCCTTGAGGCAGAGCTGGAACCAGTCGCGACAGGTGATGCGGTTGCCGGTCCAGTTGTGGAAATACTCATGCGCGATGATCGCCTCGATCCGTTCGAAATTCATGTCGGTCGAGGTCGCAGGCGAGGCAAGCACAGCAGAAGAGTTGAAGATGTTGAGGCCCTTGTTCTCCATCGCGCCCATGTTGAAGTCATCGACAGCAACGATGTTGAACAGGTCCAGATCGTATTCGCGGCCATAGACGTCTTCGTCCCATTTCATCGAGGCCTTGAGCGCGTCGATCGCGAATTCCGTCTTGTCGAAATCACCGCTGCGGACCCAGATATTCAGCGCGACCTCGCGGCCCGAACGGGTGGTGAAGCTGTCTGCGCGGTTGACCAGATCGCCCGCGACAAGGGCAAAAAGATACGCCGGTTTGGGGTGCGGATCGTGCCATTTGCCGTCGCCCAGATCATTGCCGTTGGACAGTTTGACGGGCGCGTCCGCGTCGATGGTGACAGTGAAGACGCTCATCACGTCGGGGCGGTCGGGGTAGTAGGTGATCTTGCGAAATCCCTCCGCCTCGCATTGGGTGCAATACATGCCGCCCGACAGGTACAGCCCTTCGAGGGCGGTATTGCCTGCGGGATCAATCTCGACCTCCGCCTCCCAGATAAAGGGGGCGTCGGGGACATCGCAGGTCAGGCCGGTCTCCGTCACATCAGGCTGCACCTGCACGCCGTCGATGCGCGCCGACAGCAGGTTGACCGCCTCGCCGTGCAGGAACATCGGCACGCGCGGGCCGTCATAGGCCGGATTGGGCGCCATCTGCAGCCGGCTGCGCACGCGGGTTGCATTGGGGGACAGGGTGAAATGCAGCGCCACGGTTTGCACCGTCCACGGATAGGGCGTGTAGTCTGCCAGATAGACGGTTTGAGGGGCTGCATCGCGCATGGGGGCTGACCTTTTTTGGAACAATCGCGTTGCGCGGCACGTTAAGTCTGCAACACCGCGCCTGCAAGGCGTGGATCGCTTATAGGAG
>ENA-ORXM01004045-ORXM01004045.1-marine-metagenome-genome-assembly--contig:-NODE-4045-length-13480-cov-3.786018_pt1 | contig 13480 bp, 13 predicted proteins | sample MGYA00237867_ERZ511480 | MGnify/ENA primary metagenome ERZ511480 (study PRJEB26309, sample SAMN06266103) | marine metagenome | isolation source: Algal blade | place: United Kingdom:Sidmouth, United...
TCTTGCTCAATAGATTCTGTTGCTGGCTGATCCTGTTTCGTTTGAGCGAAAATGGACGTTTGAATAAAAAGACCCAGTATTAATAATAAAGAAATTCTCATGATTTGTATTTTTATTCTAAATAAATTGTTTGGAAGATTTTAAGATAGTACTTTCTACCTATTTTATACCCTTTTAGGACGTATTTATGTGCTAAAAGAGTGTCAAGGAAAAAGATTAGGGCAGCAACTTTTGCAAAAAGCAATTCAATTAGCTTCAAAAGCAAATAAACAATATATCTGGCTAGGTGTTTGGGAACATAATACCGATGCCATTCGCTTTTATCAAAAACATGGATTCTCAAAGTTTGGTACGCATCCCTATTATGTGGGTAAAGACAAGCAGACGGATTGGTTATTGCGTTTTGATTTGATTAACTTTCAATCAGATTAAAACAGCCCGAAAATGAAGATTTTCTCACTTATATTATTTTTCCAAGCTTTCATAACTATAACTTTTGCGCAAACTCAAAACTATTTTCCCGAGGCAAATACTACTTGGCAAGAGAAACTTCCGAAAGAAGTAGCGACCAATGCAAAAAAGCTGACAGAAGCCGTGAATTTTGCTGAAGCTAATGAGTATTCAGGTGCTCGCGATTTACGAATAGCAATTCTCAAAGGTTTTGAAAGAGAGCCTTACCACCAAATTTTAGGCCCGACCAAAAAGAGAGGTGGTCCTGCAGGAATGATTCTTAAAAACGGATACCTAATTGCCCAATGGGGAGATACAAAAAGAGTGGATATGACTTTTAGTGTAACGAAAAGTTTTTTGTCAACCATGGCGGGTTTAGCAGAAGATCAAGGTCTGATTGCAAGCACTAACGATAAAGTGGGTGATTATATCTGGGATGGTACTTTTGGGGGCGAACACAATTCAAAAATTACTTGGGAACATTTACTACAACAAAATTCTGCTTGGTCTGGTGAATTATGGGGCGGCAAAGATTGGGCGGATAGACCTCCAAAAGAAGGTGGAATAGATGATTGGAAGTTTGAAAAACCCAAGGAACCCGGAACGGTTATGGAATACAATGATGTCAGGGTAAATGTACTAGCCTATTCACTTACACATATTTGGCGCAAGCCCATGCCATTGGTTTTAAAGGAAAATGTAATGGATAAAATTGGTGCTTCTACCACATGGCGCTGGCATGGGTATGAAAACGCTTGGACAGAAATAGATGGATTACAAATGAAATCGGTAACAGGAGGGGGGCACTCCGGCGCAGGACTTTTCATCAATACCGAAGATATGGCTCGCTTCGGATTACTTTTTATGAATGATGGTGCCTGGAACGACCAACAAATTATTAGTAAAAACTGGATTAAAAAAGCAATCGAGCCTTCAAAACCTAATGCAAATTATGGGTATATGTGGTGGTTAAATAAAAAAGGAAATCGACATTGGGAGGGTCTTTCAGAAAGCATTTACTATGCTGCTGGTTTTGGTGGAAACTTTATCGTAATAGATAAAGAAAATGATTTGGTTGTAGTAACCCGATGGCTAGAACCTAATAAAATAGGAGAATTCATGAAGCTTGTAAATGCATCAATGAACTAAAGACAATTCAATATCTCGGTAGCCTTCGCTATTGTTTCATCCTTTTTAGCAAAACAAAATCGTAAGATATTATGGTCTTTTAGGTTTTCGTTAAATACCGAAATAGGAATACTAGCTACACCATGTTCAATGGTTAATCTTTTGGCCAAAACTACATCACTTTCATCCGATATTTTTGAATAGTTTAATAATTGAAAATAAGTGCCTTGTGAAGGCGTGAAGGTGAATCGAGAGCTTTTGATTCCCTCAAGAAACAAATCACGCTTTTTCTGAAAAAAGGAATTTAATTCCAGATAATTATCAGGTGATTTTAAGTACTCGGTAAGCGCGCGCTGCATAGGATGGCTAACACTAAAGACATTGAATTCGTGTATTTTTTGAATCTCTTTCATTAGTGCTTTGGGAGCTACACAATAGCCCATTTTCCAACCGGTGGTATGAAAAGTTTTTCCAAAGGAGGCACAAATAACGCTTCTTGAAATTAAATCTGGATATCTTGCAACACTTTCATGGCTCAATCCGTCAAAGACAATATGCTCATAAGCCTCATCACTTAGTAGGATAACATTAGTGCCTTTTAGAGCATCTTGTAAGTGAAACATATCTTCTTTTGAAAATATGGTGCCACTAGGGTTGTGCGGTGTATTAATAATAACCATGCGAGTTTTCGAAGTGATTTTACTTCGAAAAACTGCCCAATCTATCTTGAAATCTTTATTATTTAATTGCACAAAAACAGGAATTCCTCCATTCGCTAAAATTGCAGGCTCATAACAATCATAAGCTGGTTTCATAACGATTACCTCATCACCAGGAGAAACAAAGGCACTAACCGTCGAATAAATGGCTTCGGTAGCACCAGAAGTAACGGTTACCTCAGTTTCGGGATGATAATTTGCTCCGTAAAGCGATTCAATTTTCTCACAAATAGCTTCTCTAAAGGAATAAATACCTGCCATAGGGGCATATTGGTTATAACCTGCACGCATAGCATCTGCAACTAATTCCACAAGAACAGGGTCTGTATCAAAATCAGGAAACCCTTGAGAAATATTTATGGCATTATGCTTTGCTGCCAACTTGCTCATTATTGTAAAAATGGAGGTTGGTAGATGTTGTAGTTTCGACTTATGATTACTTTTAAAAGAAGGCATTTTTTGATCTAGAGGTATAAAAATAACGATTTATAATCCTATGAGATACTTATTTGTATTATTGAAAACTGAACATAAAGCAAAATCCCAAATTCGAGTACAATCGAATTTGGGATTTTTTGTTTTAGCGGTTAAAAATTTACCCTTTCGCGTTGGCGCTATAATACTCACGATTCATACGCGCAATATTTTCTAAAGAAATTCCTTTTGGACATTCAATCTCGCAAGCTCCAGTATTGGTACAGTTTCCAAAGCCTTCTAAATCCATCTGGCGAACCATATTTTGAACTCTTTCCGTTGCTTCTACTTGACCCTGCGGTAGCAAAGCATATTGCGATACTTTTGCTGAGGTAAATAACATCGCACTTGCATTTTTACAGGCTGCTACACATGCACCACAGCCAATACAGGCCGCCGCATAAAAAGCATCATCTGCATCATGTTTGTCAATAGGAATAGCATTGGCATCTTGCGTATTGCCAGATGTATTTATTGAAACATAACCACCGGCTTGTTGAATTCGGTCAAAAGAACTTCTGTCAACCATTAAATCTTTGATTACCGGAAATGCTTTTGCTCTAAAAGGTTCAATTACAATCGTATCTCCGTCATTGAACTTTCGCATGTGTAATTGACAGGTCGTAACAAAACGGTCAGGACCGTGTGGTTCTCCATTAATCATCAAAGAACATGAGCCACAGATACCTTCACGACAATCGTGATCGAAAACAACAGGTTCTTCACCCTTATTTATTAGCTGCTCATTTAGAATATCTAACATTTCTAAAAATGACATATCACCCTCAACTCCTTTTAAAGAGTAATCAACCATTTGTCCTTTGCTTTTAGCATCTTTTTGACGCCATATTTTAAGAGTTAATTTCATAGCTTTTTTATTTGTAAGAACGTGTCTTCAATTCAATATTTTCGTAGACCAATTCTTCTTTGTGAAGAACAGCATCCTTCGGTTCACCTTTGTATTCCCACGCTGATACAAATTTGAAATTTTTATCATCTCGCATCGCTTCTCCTTCAGGGGTTTGGTATTCTTCTCTAAAGTGCCCTCCACAAGATTCATTTCTAGTCAATGCATCTTTCGCGAATAATTCGCCTAACTCTAAGAAATCAGCAACACGGCCCGCTTTTTCAAGTTCTTGGTTTAATCCATCTGCTTTTCCTGGGACTTTTACATTTGCCCAAAAATCAGCTCTTAATGCCGAAATCTCATCAATTGCATCTTGCAAATCTTTCGCATTCCGCGACATTCCACATTGATTCCACATAATTTTACCCAACTTCTTGTGATAATAATCCACGGAGTGTTCTCCTTGATTTGAAATCAATTTTTGAATACGTTCAGTAACTTCTTTTTCGGCGGCATCGAATTCTGGAGTGTCAGTCGGAATAGCTCCGGTTCTAATATCATTTGATAAATAGTCGCCAATGGTATACGGAAGCACAAAATACCCATCCGCTAAACCTTGCATTAATGCCGAAGCTCCAAGTCGGTTCGCACCATGATCGCTGAAATTAGCTTCCCCAGCTGCATAGCACCCTTCAATGGTAGTCTGTAAGTTATAATCAACCCAAAGCCCACCCATGGTATAGTGTACTGCAGGATAAATCATCATTGGGGTCTTATACGGGTTTTCATCAACGATTTTCTCATACATTTGAAAAAGGTTACCATATTTAGCTTCTATAACTTCTTCCCCTAACCTGCGAACGGTTTTATCGTCAGCACCTTTCAACCCTGAGGTCAACGCTTTCTCTTTTCCATAACGCATAATAGCAGCGTCGAAATCTAAGTATACAGCTTCTCCTGTTTTATTGACTCCGAACCCAGCATCGCAACGTTCTTTTGCAGCTCTTGAGGCCACATCACGAGGTACTAAATTTCCAAAAGCAGGATACCTTCTTTCTAGGTAGTAATCTCTTTCTCCCTCGCCAAGTTGCGTGGGCTTCAATTTTCCTTCTCGAATAGCTTGCGCGTCTTCTAATCTTTTTGGCACCCAAATACGACCATCATTCCGTAGCGATTCTGACATCAAGGTTAATTTCGATTGATGATCTCCTGAAACAGGAATACAAGTGGGGTGAATTTGTGTAAAACATGGATTGGCCATAAACGCACCTCTGCGATGTGCGCGCCAGGCTGCCATAACATTACTTCCCATGGCGTTGGTTGAAAGGAAAAATACATTTCCGTAACCTCCAGTAGCCAAAACTACAGCGTGCGCTGAATGACGTTCAATTTCTCCGGTCACCAAATTTCGCGCGATAATTCCTCTTGCTTTTCCATCTATTTTAACCAAATCCATCATTTCATGACGGTTGTGCGATTGTATTTTACCACGATTAATTTGACGATTCATAGCAGAATATGCGCCTAAAAGTAATTGTTGCCCTGTTTGACCTTTGGCATAAAATGTTCTAGAAACTAAAACACCTCCAAAAGAACGGTTATCTAAAAGGCCACCATATTCGCGCGCAAAAGGAACACCTTGAGCAACACATTGATCAATAATATTACCAGATACTTCTGCTAAACGATATACATTTGCTTCACGTGAGCGATAATCACCCCCTTTTACAGTATCATAAAAAAGACGGTAATTGCTATCGCCATCACCTTGATAATTTTTTGCTGCATTGATGCCTCCTTGAGCTGCAATAGAGTGCGCTCTTCTTGGAGAATCTTGATAACAGAATGTTTTGACATTATATCCTAATTCCGCTAATGTAGCGGCAGCAGATCCACCAGCTAATCCAGTTCCCACAACAATGACATCGATGTTTCGCTTGTTAGCAGGATTGACTAGCTCAATATGATTTTTATAATCTGTCCATTTATCGGCCAATGGCCCTTTTGGAACTTTAGAATCCAATATGCCCATACTTAGTTTGTTATTGGGTTAAAATGGTGCCATAAGGCAATTATAATGAAACCTGCAGGAATCAAGATTGCATACACCTTAGTAAATATTTTTATTGCAGCTGAATATTTGTTGTTAACCCCCATGGTCTGAAATGACGAAGCAAAACCATGCAAAAGATGTAGTGCTAACAAAACAAAAGAGACTACATAGATTACTGTTCTCCAAAATGGTTCAAATTTGTGCACAGTTTCTTCGTAGTAACGGGTTGGATCTTCAGGTTTTACTTCTACATATTTATAGGCCATTTCATGCACCCAAAAATCATACATGTGTAAACCTAAGAAAGCCAAAACAACGAGCCCTGTGATGATCATATTACGAGATATCCAAGAAGCATTCGCGCTACCTTTGTAACTAGCATATTTAACTGTTCCTCTGGCCGCACGGTTTTGTAGTTCGAGCACAATTCCCATAAAGAAATGGATAACAACCCCCGCAATCAAAATAGGTTGCAGTACATATTGTACTAAAGGATTATACCCCATAAAATGCGACCAAGAATTAAAAGTATCGGGCGCAATTACCGAAGTTACATTTATTACAAAATGCTGCCCTAAAAAGAAAACTAAGAAAAGACCTGATAAGGCCATGACTACTTTTCGAGCAAGTGAAGATTTTATCAATGCACTCATTAGTTGATGATTTAGCTTTACAAAAATACAGTAGAACCGAGTTATTAGCAAACTTTGAACGGCTTTAGTCTGCTATTTGGAAGGAATTTAAAGAAGGACCAACTAACGTTTAATAAATTTCATTAAAACCTATGAAATTGGGTTAAAAAATTAAACAACGAAAACGGTGAATTTGAAAAGTTCTGCGCTGTTTTGTCGAAGGATAGGTTTTTTGACCGATATTTAGATAGAAAACTAAACCGGTAGCACTAACCATGGATATTGGACTTTTATCTGTCAGCATGAATGTCTATTCTACCAAAAGAATAGCTGAGGAAGCTGAAAAATTAGGACATTACATAGAACGTATTGACCATACCAAGTGTTCCGTAAAGTTGGGCAAAGGTAAACCTCAAATTTATTTAGGTGAGGAAGAGATTACCAATGCATTTGATGCGATTGTACCGCGAATTGGAGCTAAAGTATCACGGCATGGGGCTGCTATCGTAAAGCAATTTGAAATGAACGGTATTTTTAGCACAGCCCGTTCATTGAGTATTCTTAGAGCTCGAAATAAGGTACGAACGCTTCAGATTATGGCGCGAAAAGGAATTCCCATTCCTGAAACCTTGTTTTCTATCAACCCAGACAATATTAAAGAGCAAATTGAGATATTGGGCGGAGCCCCTGTCATCATCAAACTTCAAGAAGGTACCCAGGGTTTGGGTGTAATTTTGGCAGAGACCAAGAAATCAGCAAAGTCCATCATCGATACATTTTATAAAATGGACACCAGTATTCTCATGCAAAAGTTTATTGAAGAGAGTAATGGAGAAGACATTCGCATTTTTGTGGTGGGTAATAAAATAGTTGCAAGCATGAAGCGCAGTAGTGAGGTAGGGGAATTCCGTTCAAATGTACATAGAGGAGGTTCTACAGAGAAAGTTGAATTATCTGCGAAAGAACAGTTTATTGCCTTGAATGCAACAAAGCACATCGGACTCGGAGTTGCTGGGGTTGATTTAATTCGCTCAAGAAGAGGCCCGTTATTGATTGAAGTCAATGCTTCCCCAGGCTTGCAAGGTATTGAAGCAGCAACGGGAATTAATATAGCAAAAGAAATCATATTATTTGTAGAAAGAAATGGACGGCGTAGAAGAAAATAAAGATATTGTTATTGGGGGTGAAACCGTATCTCCAGGAGTAGAAAAATTACTTAGTATTAGCATTGACCGCTTACCTACGGGCACTCTTATTGACATTCCTGTTTATGTATATAATTCAAAAAAACCTGGACCCACTATTTTGGTACAAGCTGGTTTGCATGGAGATGAAATCAATGGTATTGAGATTGTGCGGCGTATGTTAGCTGAAAAGCGCTTTAAAGTAAAAAAGGGAGCAGTAATTGCGGTTCCAATACTGAATATCTTCGGATTTATTCATTTTTCAAGAGATGTACCTGATGGAAAAGACGTAAATAGAAGTTTTCCAGGAACAAAGACAGGCTCTATGGCAAGCAGGATTGCCTATCACTACGTTACTCAAATTATGCATCAAATTGATTACGGAATTGATTTGCATACGGGGGGTGGCCAACGTCACAACTTTCCTCAAATACGATATACAGTAGAAGATAGTATGAGCTTAAAACTTGCGGAAGTTTTTAATGCACCAATTTCATTCCCTTCTAAATTAATAAAGGGTTCGTTTCGAAATGCTGCTTTTCGAATGAATAAGCCTACCATTGTTTTTGAAGCTGGCGAAAGTATGCGTTTTGATGATTATTCGATTATGGAAGGTATGCAGGGTATATTGAATGTTTTGAAGCATTTTGGAATGGTTTCTAATAGCACGCCCAACTATGTGGAACGAAATAAAACAATTCAACTAACCAGCAGAAGATGGTTACGTGCTCCAACTGCTGGAATGTTTATTCCTGAGATTACGAATGGTAGTGAGATTACCAAAGGACAACAGTTAGGAATTATTACCGATACTTTTGCCAAGCGTACGAAGCAAATTAAAGCTCCGTTTGATGGCTATGTTTTTTGTGTTAATCATCAAGCCGTTATAAATCAGGGCGAAGCACTTTTTCATGTTGGAATGGTCTAAATAGTGCTCAATATGAAGCATTACATATAGCCAGAAAACCGACTCATTAGTTTGTGCTAGTATGCTTTTTATCGATAAGACCTTGCTATACCTCCATTTCACCAGTCTTTTTTAGACCAGCAACGGGTATTTCTTCAAAAAAGGTCTGTTTTAAAATTATAAAACCGACTCCTCAGTCGGAATCGGCTTTTAAAGCTCTCATGCTATTTAAATAATTCTAGGCAATACCTAAAGTAATAGTTTTGGAGATAACTACTCCATATTCTTTAACTGAATTGATAGGGCTTTTGTTGACAACTGTACTTCGATTAACGAAAGAATTAACGAAACCATTAAAGCTAAAAGACTAGCCCCAAAAACTAGGTTCGACCAAAAGGAAATTTCCACATAAATTAACGCCATGGTAATTACAGCGAGCAGAAAACTAAAGATAGCTGTTGCCTGCATATTTTTGATAATAGTCAATCGTTTACTGAGCTTTTTAACCTGCAGCCCGATAGATTCTGATTCAGTTTCTTGATATTTTTGATGTAGTTGTCTGATTAATGCAGCAATAGCCAAATATCTGGCGTTGTATGCTAACATGGTCAATGATATGGCCGGGAAAAGAAGTGCGGGAATACTAAGGGTTAATTCCATTCATTAAAAGTTTAGGAAAAGTCAAATCTAAAATAATACGCTTTCTTTTTCGATTTTCTCCATGCTCCAAGAAATAGCCTCTTCTAAATCGGTGAATTTTTTAATAGAATTACGAAAAAAAAGTCTTTCGAGATAAAGACTTACTCTATTGCCCTTGGTATAGCCAACTACGGAATAGAAGTTTAACTGATTTCTATTTTTGAAGAACTTTATCCAGTCAGTCGGTACAATGTAATAACTATTTATCCGATTCGATATATAAGCTATTTGGCAATCTTCACCCAAAACCTCCTGTGAAGCTTTTATTGCATGTTTCGCCATATTCCAGTTGAAAATCACACCTTCTTTCATTTCTGAAATAACCAAACCATCGAAACAATAGAAAATACCGAAGTCAAATTCTCGAACTTGCTTAATATTTTTGAAAAAATCAATGTTCTTGACACTTTTCATAATCAAAAGAAGAGTTATCTGGCTGTAAATATAGTGAGAGTAATATTTAGTTATCTAAACAAACTATTTTTCAATTTTCTTTCTTGAACTCGATTTTTTACTAGTTGGAAAATCTTCAGGAATCTCTTGCGTCACTTTTCCTGTTGCCGCCCATTCCGTTCCACGCAACATTGTTGTTAGAAATCCTACGCAATTAACAGAATAGTCTGCATGCCCCATAATATTGTGGAAAACACGCCCTTTACCATAATGCAATACCATCAATGCAGGTTCATGCCTTCCTGTTCCTTTATTATTCGGATCAGCATAGGAAGTCGCTAAAATTTCCATATTTTTCGCAGGGCCACGAAGGCTGTTGTAGAGTTCGTCTTTGGTATGCATCCAAACTTCGGGCATGCCTTTAGTTATAGGGTGTTCTGAATTTCTAATTTGTACTTGATATTCACTTTGAGGACCATGTGCGCCCCCAGGTCCGGGGGTTTCATCTCGAATTAGTTCTCCGGCATCATTGTAATATACGTAAGGACCATCTTTTTCGGTACGGTCGCCCCAACCACCAAGACCTATCATTTTATTGTAGGCTTCCCATTGGGGAAAAGAGTTATCAGCAGCATGAAAAATAACTAGTCCGCCGCCGTTTTCTATGTAAGTTTCAAAGGCTTTTTGTGTTGATTCAGGCCAATCAGCGGCGTTCCATCCAAAATTGGAAATGACGACATCATATTTAGAAAAATCTGGGCTAAAATCGGGATCGGTTTGCGGTTTTTCTAAAGCAATGGTAGCGGCCAATCCTTCAATAGGAAATTCTGCAATGAATTTTTCTCCTTTCCAGGTATATCCAGAGCGCACAACAGCAACAGAAAACAACTCCGTTTCTTCCAAATAGTTCTTTAATAATACCGTTGTTTTGGGCCATTGCTCATGATTGTTTTGACCGTCAATGATCAAGGTTTTGATCTTGGAGTTTTCTTGCGATAATAATGGTTTGGTAACAAACGACAACAGAATAAAAAACAAGAATAGTGAGAAACGTTTCATAATGCGATTTTTTGATTTTTAAATGTAGTATTTGTTCACTTAATAACAATTACATTTTTTTACATATCGGAATCCATACTTCTTCTTCAGAATCAGGATGGTTATTTTTATAATTAAGTCCGAGCAACTCGAAATGAGGTCTATGATCTAATTCATATTCAGATTGAGGCAACCATTGCCCTAAAATGAATTGCATGGTTTTCGGAAACTCGCTCGGCAACCCTCTATGTACAAAAACGGCGTACAGCCCTTTTGGTAAGGTAAAAGCATTAAAACCATTCGGTATATTTATAATTTCATTCACTTCAACTGCAGCCCATTTGGTAAAGACAGTTTGTGGGTTAAAATTTTCAAAATAATTTAAATTTTCATAAACTTGAATCGAATAAAGATTAGTTCCGACGGCATTTGTAATTGCCAATTTATTCATCTGAAAATTACGCCAAACTTCACCAGTTTTGTTTTGCGCTAAAGACATATTGACGGACTTGCCTACCATTTTTTTCTCTGGTAAGTCTTCAATTCTGACTTTCATTTTATTCAATCTCAAAGGGTACTTTTTCCTTTCCACCATTCCCACCTATTTCGACAACATAATTTCCTTTTGGTAAATAGGTTTTACCATTTTTGGCTTCTTTGAGTTCGGTCTTATGCTTTTTGAGATAGGCTGATTTGCCTGCTTTGGTAAAAGCGACATCGTATGAAAGTATGTTCAACCCTTTTATAGCATCTATTTGAGTTTTACTTACTACTATACCATCATCTGTTTTGATTAAGGCAGAGAGAGTACTTGCTTGATCGCAGTAAAAAGTAATATCTAAACCTGGGGTTCGTGGCTTTCTCCAACTACTGAATGAATTTCCCCATCTATTGGAATGTTTGAGGTTGTCTACTTTGTAGGCATACAAATCTTTGCTCATAATCTCAGGCGTCATCTGCTGTAAGGTTGAAATATCAGCTTTGTAAATGCTACGGCCATGCGTGCCTACCAACAAATGCTTGGCTTCTGCCTGAATTACTACATCGTGAACAGCAACATTAGGCATTCCGTTTTGAAAGGCCTCCCATTTTTCTCCGCGGTTAAAGGAAACATAAAGACCATTATCTGTTCCTACGAACAAGAGGTTTTCATTCTCTGGGTCTTCTACAATTACATTTGCTGGAGATGATGGTATGTTGTTAGCAATTGATTTCCATGTTTTACCATAATCATCACTTACAAAAAGGTAGGTTGTAAAATCATCCCATCGATATCCATTTAAAGCTGCATAAACGCGTTCTTTTTTATGTTTTGAAGCAGCCACACGGCTTACCCACATGTTTTTAGGAAAGTTGCTAGAAATAGTCGTCCAACTTCCGCCTCCATTTTGAGTCACTTGAATTAAACCATCATCGCTTCCTGTATAAATCAATCCGAATTTATAGGGAGATTCTGAAATTGTTGTCAAGGTACCATAAGCTACATTTCCCTTTTTACCTCCTTGAGTCAAATCTTTACTAATAGTTTCCCAGTCATCCCCTTGGTTGAGTGATCGATGTAATTTATTTCCTCCTAGGTATAAAATATCTTGGTTATGCGGTGAGAGTAGTATCGGTGTTTGCCAATTGAAACGGTAGGGTGTCTCACCCAATTCGTGTTTGGGTTGAATATATTTTTGGGCTTTAGTTTCTTTATTAATTCGAAAGTAATTTCCAAACTGAAAACCTGTGTAAACGATATTATGATTACGGTTATCAATCTGCACTTGCATGCCATCACCGCCCATAATTGATTTCCACGGACTTTGACCTGTTTGATGCCAGCGGCTATTGACAGGGGCATTGTGAGGCCCTACCCATACACCATTATCTTGCAACCCGCCATATACGTGATACGGTTCTTGATTGTCAACATTGATTGCGTAAAATTGTCCAACGGGAGTGGAGTTTAATTTCGTCCAATGCTCTCCATCGTCGTAACTCATATTGAGTCCGCCATCATTGCCATTCAGCAAGTGGCCTTGACGATTTGGGTTAACCCACAAGGCTTGATGGTCTGAATGAACGTTGTCACCATTGATAGCGGTATATGTTTTTCCTCCATCTTCAGATTTGATGATGGGCACTCCTTCTAGATAAATTTTATTTACATCGGTTGCATCTACGCGAATTTCACCAAAGTAGTATCCGTAACTATAGTACAAATCATCAATGTAGTTTTCGTTTTGTTTTTTCCATGTTTTACCCGCATCATCACTTCGGTATACTTCTGCACCGATTACGGGTGTGTCAAACAATGCTGAATTGGCAGTTTCTAAATAGTTAGCAACATCTACCGGTTGTACTGAGCCGCTGCGGATTAATTGTTTTACATTTTCTGCGCGATATTTTTCTTGAAAGCCATTTTCTTTTAAAAAAGTGTTTAGTTTTTTGTCATCAAGTTTTAAGAAAGCTTCGTTCGACATGGTTTTAAAACTCTCTTTGGTCAATTCTGCTGCGTTCTTATTTTCTTCTTCCGTTTTTTTACGTCGAAATTGACTATCGTGTACCGCATATACGGTATTTTCATCATAGACGGCTAGACCAATTCTACCAACACCATCTCCGGTTGGGAATCCGCTTTCCGAAGTAGAAACTTTTTTCCAACTTGAACCGCCATCAATACTTTTGTAAATTCCAGATGCGCTACCACTACCTATAAAATCCCATGCTTTTCGATCTTTTTCCCAAGAAGAAGCATACATTATATCGAAGTCAGAAGGTGTGTGGGCGACATCGATAATACCAACATTATGAGAAACAAATAATGTTTTTTCCCATGATTTTCCACCATCCGTGGTTTTGTAAATACCGCGCTCTTCATTGGGGGAGTATAAGTGCCCAGTTACACCAACGACAAGTTCATCCACATTTTTTGGGTTAATTAGAATGCGACCAATATGATGTGAATCAGTCA
>ENA-ORXM01004047-ORXM01004047.1-marine-metagenome-genome-assembly--contig:-NODE-4047-length-13479-cov-4.445381_pt1 | contig 13479 bp, 12 predicted proteins | sample MGYA00237867_ERZ511480 | MGnify/ENA primary metagenome ERZ511480 (study PRJEB26309, sample SAMN06266103) | marine metagenome | isolation source: Algal blade | place: United Kingdom:Sidmouth, United...
GCACGGTCGCCCGGATTTCGGCTTGATTACGGGGATTGCGGAGGTGATCAAAACGAACCTGAAAGATGCGTAAATTTGCGCCCGGTTCTGATTTTAATAATTCCCATTTTTTGCGGTTGGTTGGCATTTTGTCAGTGGATTGAGCGGTCAGGATGGATATTTTTTGTAGATATTATCAATTGCCGCAGCGAGTTGGTGGTCTTTTTCAGTCACCCGATTTCCGGCATCGTGCGTGTTCAATTTAAATTCCACTATATTGTACACGTTTGACCAATCGGGATGGTGGTTTAATTTTTCGGCGGCAAACGCCACTTCAGTCATAAAAGCAAACGCGGTAGTAAAATTTTTAAACTCAAACGTCGCCCGCAATTGGTCGTCTTTTTCCTGCCAGTTTTTCATAAAGGGATAACTGTTAGCTTTTTTAAAGAAAAATAAGCAAGTAAATATGCAGAGAAAATGAAGAGAAAAAACTTTCATACTTATAAGAGGCCAGTCCAAGCCTACTCTACGCTGGGAAACTTTGAAGACAGAATTTTATCTACATTCTTTGAATTTGATAAGTATGATCTTGCAGAGTTAATTTTCCATGAATTATTCCACACAATTTTCTTTGTTAAGAGTAATGTCGATTTAAATGAAAACCTTGCAAATTATTTTGGTAAAGAATTGATGAAGGAATATTTCACAAAAGATAAAGCAGTATTAAATGAAAGAATAAAAAAATTTGAGAAATCAAAAACGATACGTCTTGCTTTAGTTAAACTCATCAATACTTATAAAGAAGAATTGAAAAAAAACAAGCCTGAAAATGTTGAACAAAGTTATTCTTTTTTAAAGAACTTTTTAGAGCAAACATTTAATCCTTCAATCGAAAAAACATGTTCTAACTTAGGTTTAAACAGGCAGAAGTGTTATCCTTTAAAGAGAAAATGGAATCATGCGAGCTTTTCAGCTTTTATGACCTATGAGAAAAAAGGAGCTTTTATTGATAAGCTTCGAAAGAAGAACAATTTTACTTTAAAAGAGTACTTAGTCTTCTTAGACAAACACTATTTAAAGTTTAAGAAGTCTAATAAGAAGATTGCTTTTTCAAAGTATTTAGAGGGTTTAATATGAAACATATTTTTTTAATAGACCCAATCGAGAAATTAAAGTTACATAAAGACTCATCTCTATTTTTGGCTTTATCTTTTAAACAAGCTGGGCATGAGGTATATTTTTTATTTACTACTGACTTCTCAATCTCATCAAGAGGAAAGAATCCACAAATTGTTTATAATTTTGAAACAAAAGTTAAATCAGACTTTTACATGTCTGATTTTAAGCTTCTTGAGTCAAAAGAAATCGAATTCAAACAGGGTGATGTTCTACACTTTAGGCCCGACCCTCCAGTAGATGCAACTTATCTTAACTTATGTTGGATGAGCCAGTTTTTAAAAAACAAATACAAAATAACTATCGTTAATGATCCTATAGGGGCAGTGAGCTTTAATGAAAAACTTTTAAGTTTTAAGGAAAAAAATTCTTTATCATCATTAGTTTCAAATAACTTCAAAGAATTTAAAAGTTTCGCAGATAGCTTTAACAATATTGAACATTTCATTGTTAAGCCCTTGAATTTGTTTTCAGGAATAGGTGTTGAGAAATATAATAAAGCTGATTTGGCTACATTGGAGAATCGGCTCAAGACATCGGATGATTTTTTATTAATGCAACCATTTGATCCTTTAGTCATAAAAGGTGAGGTACGTTCTATTTATTGGGATGGAAGTTATCTTGGCTCTGTTTTAAAAGTGCCTAAGCATGGTTCATTTCTTGCTAATACTTCAGAAGGCTCATCAATTGAACATTATGAACTAGAAACGGAATTGGCGACTCAGTGTAGGGTTATTTGTCGAGATCTACTAAAGGTAGGAGTAAGATTAGTAGCTTTTGATATATTAAATAAGAATATTTCTGAAGTGAATATTACCTGTCCGAGTCTATTAGTTGAACTTTCTCATATTCATCAAAAAAATGTTGCTGCCGAAATTGTTACTAGTTTCTAGTATGACCTCTAAAGAATTTCGTTGAATTTGTAGCAACCTGGATTACTATTCTCCAACAACTTCTTCTTCCTACTTTTCTTCCAGCTGGACACCATAGTCCATTATCAGCCCCTTGCTGACACCAATAATCAGATCTCACATCAGTAATTTGAAAAAACGTGAATTGATTTTCGATAGGAACGTTAGGATCAGAACTTGGTAATTGATCGATTTTTATGATTTTACTACATTCACCAACGTTAATAGGTTCAGTTAATTCAACTAACTGTCCTGGAGAGTTTGGAACCTTTTCAACTGTTTGAGTTTGTTCATTAAAAAATCCTCTGTGACGATTGATAGTGAATTTTAACTTTTGGTAACCACTTGTATTATCTCGCCCTGCATTTAATTGCCTTGGATAGCATTCGTAAGAATTTGCAGTAGGAAAGTGCTGAGGGAGAACTTTTATTCTTAAATATATAGGTCCATCATTTTGTAAAAGATTAAACGCATCACTCAATGACCAATTGTAACTAGTAATATTCATCCATTCATCATCAGAGGAATTTCCATTTACCGCCGGGAAATGATATTTACCTGCTGAATTATGTAGACTCGGATCAGTTTGTGGATGAGCTCCAGGCATAAACTCACCAACTTCTCCAGCAAACATTGCATTTCCAATTACAATTAAATCTTCTGCAGGTCTACCTAAGTTTCCAATATCATCATAACCATCATCTATGGTTCCAGTGCATGTTTCGATTGGTGTCACTGAAGTAGGAGTTGTTGAAGTTGAAGTATTATTTTCGGCAGGAGTTCCAATGCTTGAGCTTGGTTGATTCGAACAACCTATCATTGTGAACAGTACAAGTAATCTGATTGCTTTCATTAAGAATTCCTTTTCTTCTATACATATATAATTTTAATTAAAAAGAAGCTTTTACTCAAGTGATAGGCAAACAATGGCCTAGTGAGACAATTACAGTAGAATTGGTACAATAATTAAAATGAGAACTGATACAAATATAAATTTAGTTATGGGTTATAGGCCACCAGTAATGGTGACTAATTTAGTCCAACTTGGAATGTGTTTAAGTTTCGATCAAGATGTTACCTTTGACTTAGTTAAAAAAAGTCTAAATGCTCTTGAAATCAGAAATGTCTCATTACAAAAGCTAGAAAGTTATCAATTAAGAAATAAAAAAACTGATATAGTCTCATTTGATGAAAGTGCTTATTTATTTAAAAGAATGATCTATTTTTTTAAACGAGATTATGTGTCTAATCTCAGAAATAACCCTACAAATATTTTTGAAAATCTATCTTGGCAAGAAAGAACAATGTGTACTCTCAAGTATGTTTTAGATCTTACCTCTGATGAAATAATGGACATTCTCGATTGTTCATTTAAAGAGTTCTCTAGAATATGCAGCCTCTTGGAAAATAGGTTTATCACACCAGAAGAAATCGACCTAGATTCAACTCAGCTATATGATAAGAGTTTAGCGAAATTTCAAAGACAAAAATATGATTATCAAGATGATGTTTATAAGAGTATCAAAGCTATGGTTCCCATTTATTCTTTTATTTCAAAAGATTTTATTCAACTCTCAAAAAAATTAACGACAATATTAAGTTCTACTGATTAATACTAAGAGAGTAAATAACAGAAAATTCTTTTTTAGAATCGAGCAAGATTTTGGGAGGATTAGGTATACTACTAATAGATGTAATAGCTTTATCCCAAAAAGTATTATGTATCTTATATTTTCCTGCAAGTAGAGTTTGCACTCTAACAACATTCCCAAACTTATCATATGTTACACGCAAAGCTACAGAGTCAGTACTAGTGTTTACTGGAATAGGCCTGCTTGGGTAAAATCTTTCATGTTCAAGATAAGTATCAAAGACACTATTATAAAATCTTCTAGATATCCTTCTATAAAATGCTCCAAGATTATCTTTCAACTTAGTCTTAAGTTCTTCGGGAATATTTTCTGGGAGCTCAATATCCATATCTAATTGAGATTTAGAATAAAAGTTTTTTCTGATTGATGGAGGTAATAGGGCTTGGGTTATTCGTGGTCTTTCAGAATAGGTACTGAGACTTGGGACCTGCTTTGTTGCAACTTTTTTATTCGTTTTATTTTTTGGCTTTCTTTTTTTACGAGTTTTCCTGGGAATTTTAGAGATTTTTGGAGAGAAGTCTTTAGGTGTAAGAGATTGTTTAGTTTCTTTTCGTAAATTAAGAATAGGAAGGTTTTTCTTAACGCCTTGAGCTATTTCTCCACTATTTTGAGGATTAGAGCTTAGAAATAAAAAATACCCATGCAGTAGTATACTAAAAAAGAATGCTATTATCAGCAAATAAGAAAATTGAGGGAAATTTTTAGTAATATTCACGTCATATATCTCTACTATATGCAGGAAAATATTGCCACTTTGATGACAAAGAATCTCTAAAAGATGACAATATTAGTGAAGTATGAATTTCATATTTCAATAACATGGATGTTATCGGGAGTAAATTTCATTGAAAAAAAATTCTACGAACTTAATTTTTTGTGCCTCAGTATTTATCTTAACAGCTTCTCTTGCAGGGGTTGGTTATTTTTATAAAACAACTGAGTCTTCTATCAACTCTTTAAACAGTATCAGAAATGGTTCTCATATCTGTGCTTCAAGAGTTTCTCAAAGTTTTATATCTTTTGCTGGAAGTGCCCTCTCCGCCTTAAGTTTAGAGAAAAGATTCTTAAATGCAACTGAAGATTGTTTCTCTGGAGTTGATGAGAAAGCTTCTAGTTTATCAAGTTATTCTTTTGAAGGCTTATCTGCTGCGATGCTTGGTGAGTATCTTAGATTTAAAAACTTAGTAAGAAATACAGATACACAGGTTAGTTCGGTTCAAAAATCATTCTACAAGATTAATGATGCTAAGTTTAATCTTGGAGTGAAGCTTAACAAAGTAATTAGGACCTTAGAATCAAGAAGGCAGTTTTTAAAATATGGATTTATCGGAATTTTAGGACTATTAACACTTCTAGCAGTGATGTTTTTAATCGTATGGAAAACAGTTAGCTCAAAAATTGGTTCTATTGAAGAAGAGGCTAAATTTATCGTAGATGATTTTGAAAACAATGGTCCTCGGTTAGAAAGATTGATCGAGAGAACGTTGGATTTTGTAAATGTCCCTGTCTTAAAGAATGTTTTTTTAGATTACCATACTTATGTTACAGAAACGCGGTCATTGGAAGCATTAAAAGAGCCTAATTATAAGAAAGTAGGCTTTGGAGCAACTTCTTCTCTGGAAGATGAATACGTTGTACAGGTATTTTCTGAAGAAGAAGCAAACGCTATTGCAATGGAGCAGCAAATGGCAAACTCTGGTGATGGAGTTGTGCTTGATAATTTAAAAACGACGTCTTCACTTAATGAAGTATCTAATTTATTAGATGATGAGAATTTAAGTACTGAAGAAATTAATAAACTCTCTCAAGAATCTAACCTTCAAGAAGAAAAGTTTGAAACAACCGAGATGAATGACTTGAACGATTTAGAGATGACATTAAAAGATAATCCAGTAGATTTTGATGCTGAAGAATATGTTGAAGTACTTGGAGAAAATGATGAAAGTCTTGAAGCAGTTACATTAGCTGATATTGCTAAAAAAGCTGAAGAGTTAGATGCAGCAGACTCAGTTAAAACAAGCGACAATTCTAATGACGCTGAAACTTGGAAAGTAGAGGAAGTCGCAGCTTCAACTCAGATGAAAGAAGAAGTGAAAACAGTAAGTGAGTTCAAAAAGATTCTTGCTAAGGTGACCCGAGCATTTTTAAGAAATACAACTGACTCTGCCCTTACTTGGGAGTTTGATAGTTCTTATATTGATTTCAATATGATGAAAAACTCTGAAGAGTTAGTTCATATTTTGCATGCCTTAGTAACAAGGTATCATAAAGGTTTTTGTGACTCTGATACTAATCCTGTGAATAGGATTATAAAAGTGAGTAGAGACATTTTAGATGGTGATGTTGTTATTGAGTTTAAAGGAAAGAACCTCGTCTTTAATACTGCCGAATTGGAATATTTCAATACATCTGATCCAAGTTTGAAAAAGCTTGTTGATGTAAACTTTATTATGCTTCACAAATTATCTCTTGATATTAAAGGTGATATTGAAGTTAGAAATGAGTTCAGTGATTCAGGAGAAAGAGAAGCAATCGTAAAAATTTATTTACCTCTGATTACAACTAGTATTTCGCCTGGTTCTCAGCTCGAAATTAAGAAAGCTGAAAGTGGCAAATTTTTCAGTAGAGTTCTTAAAGGTACTAAGAAGCAGTTAAACAAGCGTTTAAAGAAAGAAACAACAGTTTAAAATTCGTACTTTATTTCATAGATAATTTCTTAAAAATTATAACTTAAGTCGATTGAATAATGACAAAAACCGACCGGAATCATACAATATTGATCTACTTAAATCTTTTAAATTATTAAAATATTTTGGAGAAACGGTTGAGAAAAAGGAATTTTGCAGCGTCATCTTGGCTTCAAAGAAGTGCAATTGATAAGACTCTTTTATCAATAAAAACTAAGACTGAACAACCAAGCATATTACCATCATTCGAAGGGATGAACGCTACTGAGAACCCAAGTACCAAATTTCCTGTCATGAACTTAGATTTAGATTGGTTATCTGAGAATTTAAACTCAAAGTCTGGGTATTTATTCACTCAGGCCTTAAATGATCTTTCCAAAGAAGTAATTTTTTATATTTCTAACAATAAAAATCTCTTACATATTTTAAAAGATTCATTATTTAACGAATTCCTGGATTATTGTGATCAGCATGCTTTAAGTCTGACATTAAACGATAGCGATGACTTTTTACTACATTTAAAAGAGATCAAACAGTCTGAACATAGTGCTGCATTGACCAAGTTTTTAAATTTCTATGCGTGCAAGGTTTCAAGTTTCTATTTATTGAAATTGCGCTTGTTGAGAATCATTTCTATACAAGAAAAAGAAACAATTATTCCATCAGAGTTATTATCTATTAATAGTTTGTTTTTAAAATATTTCAAAAAAAACAGTAGTATTGAATTTAAATCTACATTTTTAAGATCTAATCTTTATAGCTGGTTCAGTCCCAGCGTTAAAGTTTCAAAGGCAATCTCTCAGTATTTTAATCTTTGTGAGAAGTTATCACTTCATGAAATTTTAAATATTTTAAATTCGAAACTAGGATATCAGAAACTTGATTCTCAGGCTTTGGGACATAAAAACTTCGGATTATTGTTTAACTCTATTCTTATTAATTTCACAGATTGGTTAGATAATAAGAAGTTGGGAAAAACGAGTAACGAATTAAATATCTTGAGCACTAAATTTAAGGGGGAGAAGCTTGAAGAGCTGTCTCATGCCTTTTGGCAGGCCCAATATAATAATAGTTATTTTAAGTGGGATGATTTGTTATGTCCTAAGTTTGAAAGAATGCAAAAGGATGACTTTTTCTTCAAACTTATCAACGAAATAGAATTTTATTCCTTTCTTGTTAAGATCTCACCATTTTATTCTATGTCGTCAAAGCAGTTTCTTAGTAAATGTGCTTCAGATTATAACTTCAACACTCAAGAAGATTTCTCATCTCAAAAGTCTTTTGTGTTTGAAGATACATTAGGTTTAAAGACTACATATAATAGAATTTTATTATCAGTCATTGAGCAGCCCAAGAAAAACCCTTGGTATTATTTGAGTTCCAAAATCAAGGACAATGTTAAAGATTTAAAAGATCAAGGCTATATGGTCGTACTTTCAAATCAATCTCTTTTTGTTCCCAGTCAAAAGGAAAAATTAAAACTTTTACTTAATGATATTAATATTGAATGTGTGTTTAATTTTTGTGAAGTTAAAGGTAAGGGAGAAATACCTAATTATATCTATGTCATTTCTAAAAAGAAGATCATGGATAAGCATGTAAAAAGACGTGTTTGCTATAATTTTAGATTTAACTCTGATTTATCTTCTATGGTTTCATTTAGTGCTTTGACTAAAGAAATGAACCAATTCCTTGAAAGTAACTTTGAAGTGGTACCACCTTTTCACCAAAAAGTTGGCAATGGGTATACGTTCCAATTCTTTCAAAATACAATTATTAATGGTCAGATAATTCAAAATGATGATGATGAGTCTCGAATAACTCACCCGAGCTTTATGAATAATATGATTAAATCATGTAAGCCTTTTCATCATTACTTCCATTTAAGCTCCCTAGATCTTAATGACTCCTATGAAGAGAATTATCAAACAGACTTTAATCTGAGCTCATCATTTTCCTTGATTCCCCAATCGGAAGAATATGTTCTTATTTACAACTTCAACAAAGAAGAAGAGATTTTTGTAGAAATTATTTCTAAAGATTTACTTCATTCAAAGATAGAAAGATACGGTAAGGCGAGATGTTATTATTATTATCTTGTTCCGAAAGTATCAAACTTGAATATTAATTTATATCAAGATTACTTTAGGTCAACTTTAGGGAAACAATTAACCCAAGCTTCTATTATCGGAAGTTATCACAAGGCAAAGTCTAAAGTTGAAAACGTTTTGATTCCTGAATGCTTAAGCGATACATTATTTGAAGATATAGAGTTAGAAAACTTATTAGACTTCATGGTAACTTCTGAAGAGCAATTATTGAATAATTGTTCTACGAAACTTTTAAATAGGTATAAACAAGCAAAAACATTTTTTGACTTATTTTTAAAGTCGAATAAAGGACCTGGAGTCCTTTCATATTTGAGCTACTTTCGTAAGACTCTTTTGAATATTGAGACGAATTTATCCATCCTTGAATCAGATGTATCGAAATTTGATTTTTCCAACCCACTATTAAAAGAGAAACTTCTAGGCTTTAAGCTTTCAAGTCTTTATCCTAATAATGATCAAGTATTTATTTCATTTTTTGGAGAAAACCATAAAGATGTATTTAAGACTTTTACTAGATCTTCAATTTCTTTTGACACAGATGATGAAAAGAGCAAGATTGATATTTATTCTGATGATTGTCTGGTTATTTCCATCCATTGTGAAAAGTTCTTAGGCGTATTTATAAATTTTTGTTTAAAAAATGTTAAAAATATTCAGATCTCAGATCTAATCAAGTCTCTTAAGGTTCCAGATAATGAGGATTTAAAAGATCTTACCTGTCAGTTTCTAAATAAAAAAAATGATTTTAAAGAGTTAAGTAAGGATGTCGAAATTTTAATGAATTCAATCTTTAGAAAGCTTGTATCCAAACAATCTTAAACATACCATTTAAACATGAATTCCTTTTACGAACATCATAAAAAAATTTTTGAATTCATGAAGTCTAAGGCCTTGTCTTATGAGACTGATCAGAAAAAGAATTCACTCTTAAGTGAATTTGAAGCAAACTTGTATCAATATTCAACTCGTAGTTTTTCCTCCTCTTCTCTGGAGGAATTATTTACAAAAATAGAAAAATCTCAAATCATTTACCTTGGAGACTTTCATACTTTTGATCAAAGTGTAAAAAACTTGGTTCGTTTTATGAAAACACTTTATATAAAAAATACGAACTTGATCATAGGACTTGAAATGATAGGCCATGATAAGTTAGAAGTCTTAGAAGGCTTTATGGAGTCAGTTCTAACTGAACGAGAATTTCTGGAAGGAATTAATTATTCTGAGTCTTGGCGTTTTCCCTGGTCGCACTATAGAGAAATTTTTAAATTTGCCAAAACCAATAAAATTAAAATAATTCCTCTTAATTCAGATGGAGATCTTGAGCAAAGAGAAGAGTTTGCTGCAGACATATTAAGTAATGAAATGAAACTAAATGCTGATTCCTCAGTTTTAGTGTTATTTGGTGAGATGCATATAACTCCTAATAAGTTACCTAGGAAGTTAAAGAAGAAAAGTAATAAAGAAATTCATCAAACTATCATTTATCAAAACCTTGATGAGGTTTATTGGAATTCAATTTTAGAAAAAGATAAAATAGATGATTTTCAAATTGTTAAATTTTCAACGGACGAATATTGCATGATCTCTTCTCCTCCATGGATGAAATATGAAAGTCTTTGTTATTGGTACGAAGGATTAGTCTCTGACCCTGAATTTGATATTCATGAGTATTTAATAGCAAACGGATACAAAATATTTTCAGAAAACCCAGCTGATTCCTTTATGGAAACAAGAAATATTTTAAAAACATTTCTAGAGTTAGAATTAGAAGAAGATCTGTTCACGATTTATGATCATCAAAAATCGACCTATGTTAAAGAGCGTGTTTCTAATGAATTGTTCAATGAATATTATATTGCGCATTTAGAGTCGAATGAATCATTTATTACTTATGATACAAAAGTGATCTATTGTTCGAACTATTCAGTCAATGAATTAGCATCTCTAGCATCAAAAGAGTTTTTGTTCATGAAATTTGATGAGAAGCTTCAATCCTTAGCATTTAAGGATAAGGGATACTTTATGCTCTTTAGTATTTATTTACATAGTATCACTAATCTTTTTGTTAAAATCCTAAATCCATTTTTCAAATCTGATTTATACTTAGATTTTTCGAAACCCTCAAATCAAAGGAGAAAATATATATTCTCCAAAGAGGTGATTGATTCTAAATCATTACCATTATCAATGCTTGGTTTGAGTCACTTTGAGTTGGAGTCTGTCGCAAAGCTTTTAGGGGGAGTTATCGCACATAATATTTATGAAGAATCTGACATAGATTCACCCATGTTTAACTTAAAGGATTTTAAGGCAAAGTTTTTGGACCTAGACTTTGAACGTGAAATTTTGAAGAGATTTTTAGAGATGCACCTATTTAAGAATGAAAAAATTAAACTCCAAGAAAAGAGGGTTTTTTAATGAAATGTGTATTACAAAGAGTCATAGAGGCTAACTGTGTCGTGGATGAAAAGTTAATAGCAAAAGTTGGACACGGATTTTTAATATTCACATGTTTTGAAAAAGAAGATGATTCAACAACAATTGATAAAGCAATTCATAAAATTATAAATCTTAGAGCTTTTGATGATGAAGATGGAAAAATGAATCTAAGTATTTTGGATGTCAAAGGTGAGATTTTAAATATCAGTCAATTTACTCTTTCGTGGGATGGCAGAAAGGGACACCGGCCAAGTTTTGAGCGCTCCATGCCCGCTCAAAGTGCAAATTTAAATTTCGAAATAATGACGAGAAAGCTCAGCCAGAACTTGAAATGTGAAAAAGGAATCTTTGGAGCTGATATGAAGATTTCACTTATCAATGATGGGCCAGTAACTTTTCACTTGGAGTTTTAATGGGTGTCCGAATCCTAGGAGGCTTAGCCAAAAACTTTGAGATAAAAACTCCCAGAAGTTTTATGACTCGACCAACTCTTAGTTTATTGAAAAGAAAAATATTTGATAGGTATCAAGATTGGAGTAAGTTTAGAATCTATGATTTATTTGGTGGTACAGGATCTATTGCGTTTGAAGCAGCATCTCGAGGTTGTGAATTGGTAAACATTTATGAGACAAATTCTAAAGCATACAAGTTATTATTAGAGAACAGAAAGAGATTACAAAGCATGTATAAACTTGGTGAAATTAATATTTATCCTTACTCATGCTTAAAGGAAGATAACTTTATTGAGTCCAAGGAAAAAGAAAACATATATTATATCGATCCTCCATTTAATCACTTAGAGCTATATTCCCAAACTTTCAATCTTCTCCGGCTCAATAAAGGAATATTTATGATTGAAGGTGATGACCAAAAAACCGGAAGTGCTAAGGATTTTTTAGATCAATTTAAATTTCTTCAATCCTCAATGGTTAAGGTTTATCAAAAAGGTAGTCACTTTATCTTAGTCTGCAAGACTGAGTAAATAGATCAGATTAGTTTCCCAACTTATCATTCATCAATTAAAATTAAATATTACCTAAAGCTTAAGGAGGAGTTTTTTTGAATAAAACTTTTGTTCTGGATACCAATGTTCTTCTTTTTGACCCACGTTCTATATTTAAATTCGATGATAATGAGGTTCATATACCTTTGATTGTTGTTGAAGAGCTTGATCGATTTAAAAAAGATCAAAGTGAAAATGGACGAAATGCAAGAGAATTTTCTCGAATTGTTGATAAGTTACGAGCAAAAGGTTCACTTGGAGATGGTGTTCCAATGGAACATGGTGGAAAACTGTTTATTCGAATTACAGATGATTTAAATATAGATCAAGACTGGGGAATAGATTTAAATATCAATGATAATGTCATTTTAAAAGATGCTCTCTCATTAAAGAAAAAAGGCAAAGAGGTTAGACTCATATCAAAAGATATTAATCTAAGATTAAAATCTGATGCTCTTGGAATAGAGAGTGAAGATTACGAGTCTACCAGTGTTACTTTTGATGAACTATATACAGGGCAAAGAGTTGTACCAGTAAGTGGAGATGAGATTTTATCTTTTCAAGATAAGAGGTTTTTAGGAAAAGAAGATGATGAAGGACAACCTCTTTTTCCTAATGAATATATTTATCTAACGAATAAAGATAATGATCATCAAAGAAAACTTGGAAGATATTGCAAAGAAAAATCTGGAATAGTTCCACTTATTAATAAAAGAGATGGTGTCTGGGGAATTTTTCCTAAAAACCAAGAGCAGCAGTTTGCTCTTGATGCGCTAATGAATGATAAAATAAATTTAGTGAGTTTAATGGGGAAGGCTGGAACAGGTAAAACTTTATTAGCCATTGCAGCTGGATTAGAAGCAACAATTAATTCTCAAACATATACGAGGGTATTAGTTTCAAGACCAATTATTCCAATGGGAAGAGACTTAGGTTTCCTACCAGGAGATATAAATGAAAAGCTTGGGCCTTGGATGCAGCCTATTTTTGATAATATTGATTTTTTATTTGGAAATAAAAAGGGCGAGCTTGATTCTGTTTCATGGGAGGAGTTGATCAATCAGGGACTTTTACATGTTGAGCCTTTAACTTATATCCGAGGTAGAAGCTTACCTGGTCAGTATATGATAGTCGATGAGGCACAAAACTTATCTCCTCATGAAATTAAAACAATTATAACTAGGGCGGGAGAAGGAACCAAAATAGTTCTAACTGGAGATTGTGAACAAATTGATTCACCTTATTTAGATTCGATAAATAATGGATTAAGCCATTGTATTGAGCGTTTAAAAGATGAAGAGATCGTTGCTCATACATTCCTTAAATCTGGCGAGAGATCTCTCTTATCAGAGATTGCAAGTCTTAAGCTTTAGTAGGCAATGCCAATTGGTATCTTATAAGGCAGCCTAGGGAGAGAAGAATTCCAATTAAAAAAACTCCTCCCATATACCCGAAGAAAATAAATTTATCTTTAGCAGCTGTGCGTCCTATAATCGGTCCATACTCTGCCGCGAATAACCA
>ENA-ORXM01004048-ORXM01004048.1-marine-metagenome-genome-assembly--contig:-NODE-4048-length-13479-cov-3.647291_pt1 | contig 13479 bp, 14 predicted proteins | sample MGYA00237867_ERZ511480 | MGnify/ENA primary metagenome ERZ511480 (study PRJEB26309, sample SAMN06266103) | marine metagenome | isolation source: Algal blade | place: United Kingdom:Sidmouth, United...
GGTTCGGCAAATGCCGTTTCGATATGAACGGCCAATGTACTGCGGTCTTCACCACCGAAAAACGCGCTAAGCGGCATGCCGCGAGGGTCCATGCCAAGCGCTTCGTGCATGTCTTGCCCTGCGACGCGGAGCCTGCCCACACCGGGTGCCACACGTTCAAGGATGAAGGTGTGTGGCAAGGCATTTTCCAAGATGGACGGATCAATGTCGTTGCGGTTGGGCATGCCGTCAGCGCCACGCATCGCCTGCCAATGGGCCTCGATCTTGCGCAGAATCGGATCGGTTGTGTCCGCGTCGCGTCGCTGGAATGTCGGCAGGCCATGAAGGGTCTTCATCGGATCGTCCTTTGGGTGAAAAATTGCAGGCAGGTTATGCTGCGCCGCCGTTAATTCATATTTAACGAAGATTACGCGCAATTTCACTTAACAAAGTGTTAATCGGTTAACGCCCGCGTTGCGTCATGCTTGCCCAACTGCCTGCCGATACCGTAGGTGACGGGTGGGCAGCAAAGGGGCGGATCATGATCAATTCAATGACGGCATATGCCAGCCGGACAGGTGCGGTTGGCCCTGTGTCTTGGGTCTGGGACATGCGCGGCGTGAACGCGCGCGGCTTGGATATAAGGCTGCGGTTGCCTGACGGGATTGACGGGCTTGAGGGCCATGCACGTGCGACGATCGCCAAAAGCATGGCGCGCGGCAACGTCACGTTAAACCTGCGCATCACCCGCGACGATGGCGGGCAAGCCATGCAAGTGGATACGGCGCAATTGGACGCCGTGTTGGCGGCACTGGATCAAATCCAAGAGCGCGCGTTTGCGATGGGGGTGACGCTTGGCCTGCCAACGGCGGCGGATGTTTTGGCGCATCGCGGTGTGATGGTGCAAGGGCAGGCATCCGACGACGGGGTACAGATTGTTGCGGCACTAACAGCAGATGTTGATGTATTGATCGCAGATTTCTGCGCCATGCGTGCATCCGAAGGGGCAGCATTACACACCGTGTTGGCTGCACAGCTGGATCAGACGGCCCAATTGACGGCGCAGGCATCGGCTGCATTGGCTGCGCGCAGTGACGCGCAACAGGCCGCATTGCGCACAGCACTTGCGCGTGTGCTTGATACGGTTGCTGACGTGGACCCCGACAAATTGGCCCAAGAGCTGGCGGTTTTGGCCGTCAAATCCGACATAACAGAAGAGCTTGACCGCTTGGCCGCGCATGTGGCGGCAGCGCGGTTGCTCTTGGCGGGGAATAAACCTGCTGGCAGAAAGCTTGATTTTTTGGCACAAGAATTTAACCGAGAGGCAAACACTTTGTGTTCCAAGGCGGGGGCACCTGCATTGACGGCGATTGGGCTTGAACTCAAGGCTGTGATTGATCAGATGCGTGAACAAATTCAAAACGTGGAGTAACCCCATGGCACGTCGCGGGCTTTTAATTATTTTGTCGTCGCCATCAGGAGCGGGCAAATCGACATTGGCAGGACGGCTGCGCAAGTGGGACGACAGCCTGCGATTTTCCGTTTCGGCCACCACCCGTGCGCCGCGCGACGGTGAAGTCGACGGACAGCATTATTATTTCGTCACAACCGAAGACTTTCAGGCTCATGTCGCAAACGGCGAGATGCTCGAACATGCGCGTGTTTTTGAAAATTACTACGGGTCCCCAAAGGGTCCGGTGCAGGCGGCGATTGATGACGGCCGCGATGTGTTGTTCGATATCGACTGGCAAGGGGCGCAACAGATCAGCAACTCGAGCTTGCAAAGCCACGTATTGTCGATCTTTATTTTGCCCCCCAGTATTCCCGAATTACACCGCCGTTTGGTCAGCCGCGCCCAAGACGATCCCGAAACGATCGAGCGGCGTATGCAAAAAAGCTGGGACGAAATCAGCCATTGGGGCGGCTATGACTATGTCATGGTGAACGATGATCTCGACCTCACGGAAGAGCGGCTGAAGACGATCATTTCCGCAGAGCGGCTGCGCGCAAGCCAGCAACCGGATCTGGTGGACCACGTACGTGACCTGCAAACCCAGTTCGAGGACCGTTGATGATTTATGCATTGGCAGATGTGACACCGCAGATTGATAGCACGGCTTGGGTCGCACCGGGGTGTCATGTGATCGGTAACGTGCGGCTGGATGCGCAGGCATCGGTCTGGTTCGGCACCACGCTGCGCGGCGACAACGACCTGATCGCCGTGGGCGCAAGGAGCAATATTCAGGAAAATTGTGTTCTGCATACCGATCCGGGCTTTCCGCTGACGATTGGCGAGGGCTGCACAATCGGCCATAAGGCGATGCTGCATGGCTGCACGATTGGTGACAATTCGCTGGTTGGCATGGGGGCCACGGTTTTGAACGGCGCCGTGATCGGGCGCAACTGCCTGATCGGGGCAGGGGCATTGATCACCGAAGGCAAAGTGATCCCTGACGGGTCGCTTGTGATGGGCGTGCCGGGCAAAGTTGTGCGCGATCTGGACGCCGCAGCGATTGCAGGCCTGCGCGCATCCGCATCACACTATGCCAAAAACGCACACCGTTTCGCACGCGACCTGAAAGAGATTTGACATGACCACCCCTCCCAAAAGCCTTGTCCGCCGCACGCAATGGCCCACGTCCGTATCACGCCCCGTCGTGACGCCGTTGCAGCCATCGGTGGTGTATGCGTCGCCTGATCCTGACGCGCTTGATGCGCAATATGCAGATGCGTCAGGGTTCACCTATGCACGCGAAGGGCATCCCAACGCGTCCGTGCTGGCGCAAAAGATTGATATGCTTGAAGGGGCCGAAAACGGGATTGTCACCGGATCGGGCATGTCGGCAATCGGGGCTGTTTTCCTTGGTTGCCTGAAGGCTGGCGATCATGTGCTGGGCGGTGATCAGCTTTATGGGCGCACATTGCGGCTGATGACACAAGACCTGCCAAAACTGGGAATTGAGACATCACTGGCCGACCCGACCGATGCAGCGGCGATGCGCGCTGCCGTGCAGCCCAATACCAAGATGATCGTCGTCGAAGTGGTGTCCAATCCAACCATTCGCGTGGCGGACATGCCCGCAATTGCAGCCTTGGCGCAAGAAATTGGCGCGCTTTTGGTTGTGGACAACACATTCACAACGCCGCGCAGTTACCGCCCGTTTGATCATGGTGCCGATATTGTCGTGCATTCGGTGACCAAGCTGCTTGCCGGTCATTCTGATGCGACGCTTGGCTATGTTGCTGCCCGCGATCCGGCGCTGCGCACGGCGATTAACGATGCGAATGTGACGTGGGGCCTGACGCCAAGCCCGTTTGATTGCTGGCTTGCCGAACGCGGGTTGCACTCGTTCGAGTTGCGATTTGACCGTGCACAAGACAATGCTGTCAAACTCGCCGATGCGCTTGCGAAAACGGCGGGCGTGAAGCGGGTGTTGTACCCGACCAGACCTGATCACCCTGATCATAACCGCGCGGTTGCCTTGCTGGGCGGACGGGGCGGTAACATGGTGTCGTTTGAACTGACCGGTGGGCGCGAGGCTGCCAATGCGTTCACCCGTGCTGCGTCCGAGATCGCGTTTGCACCAACATTGGGTGATGTGGGAACAACGTTGTCACACCCCGCGTCGTCGTCGCACCGCGGCCTGAAACCCGACGCACGCAGTGCCCTTGGGATTAGCGAAGGGTTCTTTCGCGTCTCTGTTGGAATAGAGGACGCGGAGTTATTGGTGTCGGAGATGACAGCAGCAGCTGTGGCCACCGTGTCCTAGGCGGACGGCGCAGCGTCGGGCAAAATGACCAGATCAAAATCGATCTTTGGTGCGATCTGACGGACCTCGGCGCGGATCATTTCGGCATTCGGAACCGTTTCAGTCACCGCGCGGTAATTGCCTGCGAATGCCAGATCGGCGAGGTGCCGGGCCACATCGATTGCGTCAAATTTATTGCTCATCAATGGTGAAAAAACAATCTGCGGCGCGTATTCAGCAAGCATGTTGTCGTTCAATGATTGCAAGTCGGTGAACTGCAACCCATCCAAATCAGGCAAAGCGCGGCCTTGGGCGCGCCAGCGGTCCATATCCCCTATCACGAGGGTCTTTTTTGGCTGTGTCGGCACCAAATCGTTGAGCGATGAAAATTCAGCGTTAATTGCATGTTTGGACATCTGGGGCGCTCCAAATTGGGCAAGGTGACGTTCGTGGTTGCCACAGGGTAAACGAGCGGCGCGGTTGCATTGTTCCTGCGGGCTGTAAATATTGTGTAACAGATGCGTACAAATAGCGAGCACGATTGATATGGTAAATAAATTGCAGGTCGGCATGATCGATATTATCGACGCACTGGCCTTGCCTGCTGTGGTCATTGGCGCGGACCTGCGAATTCTGGCGGCGAATGCCGGTTTTGCGCGGGTCGTCAGCGCGGGGGCTGTTGGCCGCCTGTTCATTACAACATTGCGCCAACCGTCGATCATTGATGCCGTGGAAACCGTGCTGGCGGGTGGGAATGCGCAACGCACCACATATGCCCGCAGGCTCGGAGGCACGGATGTGTCGTTCGAAGTCAATGTGACCCAAGCAGGACAGGGCGTTCTGGTGACGTTTACAGACCGGACCGACGCGGAACATATCGGCAGGATGCGCACCGATTTTATTGCCAACGTGAGCCATGAATTGCGAACGCCGCTGACGGCGCTGATGGGATTTATTGAAACCCTGCGCGGCGCGGCGCGCGATGATGCGGCCGCCCGTGACAGGTTTCTTGGCATCATGGAACAGGAGGCAGGCCGCATGACGCGTTTGGTGGATGAGTTGATGACCCTCAGCCGTCTGGAAGGAAGCGAGCGACAGCAGCCCACGTCAATGGTTGCGCTGGATGATGTGCTGAATGCAGCGATTGCGGGTATGGCGCCGATTGCGCAAGCGGCCGACGTTGCGTTGGTGCGTGCGCAAGGCGACCGTAGCCTTGAGACGCTTGGCGATGCTGCGCAATTACAGCAGGTGCTTGCGAATTTGATCGAGAATGCCATCAAATACGGCGGGCAAGGCAATGAAGTGCATATCGCCACAGCATTGATCACGTCGCGCCGCGGCCCCCAAGAACATGATATCTGCATCACTGTGACCGATGAGGGGGACGGTGTGGCCGCGCATCATATCGCGCGGTTGACGGAACGGTTTTACCGCGTCGATAACCACAGATCACGAACGGTAGGCGGCACCGGCCTTGGCCTTGCGATCGTCAAGCACATCGTAAACCGCCATCGCGGGCACCTTAAGATCACCAGCACTGTCGGGCAAGGAACGCGAGTGGCCGTGACCTTACCTGCCCTAACAAACGCTGTGTCATAAAACCTTTACATAAGTGTCACAAAAGGTTCTTGCCCGCTGCTTAGGTGGATGCCAACGGGACAGGCATTCGGCGTGTCTCGACAGATCGACAATTTTTGGAGAAAATCATGTCCATTCTGAAACTGACAGCTTCCAGTGTTGCAATCGTCGCAATGACGGTAACTTCGGCCGTAGCACGTGATAATGTGCAAGTCGCGGGTTCGTCCACCGTATTGCCATATGCCGCTATCGTGGCCGAGCTTTTTGGCGAAAACTTTGACTATCCGACACCCGTGATCGAATCGGGCGGGTCCTCTGCTGGCCTCAAGCGGTTCTGCGAAGGTGTTGGTGAAAACACCGTCGATATTGCGAACGCATCCCGCGCGATCAAAGACAAAGAAATCAAAGCATGCGCCGACGCAGGTGTGACTGACATCATCGAAGTGCGTATCGGCTATGATGGTATCGTGTTTGCATCCGACATCAACGGCAACAATTTCGCCTTCACACCAACCGATTGGTATAAGGCATTGGCCGCTGAAGTCGTCGTTGATGGCGCATTGGTGACCAATACTGTTGAAACTTGGGACCAAGTGAACCCAGCCTTTCCGGCACAGCCAATCCAAGCCTTCATTCCGGGTACGAAACACGGCACGCGCGAAGTTTTCGAAGAAAAAGTTATTCTTGCCGGTTGTGAAGAATCGGGCGCAATGGAAGCAATCATGGGTCTGAATGGCGGCGACGAAGACGCAGCTGAAGGCACATGCATGGACATCCGCACCGATGGTCGTTCCGTTGATGTCGACGGTGACTACACAGAAACACTGGCCCGTATCGAAGCAGATACAAATGGCATCGGTGTATTTGGCCTGTCATTCTATGAAAACAACACAGACAAGCTGCAAGTCGCAACAATGTCCGACGTTGTACCAACAACCGAAAGCATCGCAGCTGGCGACTATCCGGTGTCGCGTCCGCTGTATTTCTACATCAAGGCTGCACATATCGATGTGATCCCGGGTCTTAAGGACTTTGCCGAGTTCTTTGTGTCCGATGATGTTTCGGGTCCTGATGGTCCATTGGCCGAATACGGTCTGGTATCTGACCCAGAGTTGGTAGAGGTTCAGGAAACTGTCGCCAACGAAGTCAAAATCGGCGATATGTAAAACCGACTATAATCTGCTAGGGCGCCCGCATGTGGCGCCCTTGTCTACGCTGGGGAAGACTGCCGAATGCCGTTATCTGTATCGTTGATCATCACCATCTGCCTTGTGGTGCTGGCCTATTTTGCGGCACCGCGCCGAGCGTTGGCAATGTCGGGTGGTGACGCACGAACATTGGCCGCCTTGCCGCGCCAATACGGGTTGAACGCGGCGCTGGCTGTTGGATTGCCAAGCCTTGTTGTCTTGGTTGCAGGCTTGCTTGCGGGGGGCGGCGGTTATCTTACGATCATTTTGCTGGTTGTCGCTGGCGCGACCTTTGCGGGGTCCATGTTGCGGATCGCACCAAGCTTGCGCGCGCGCACCGAGGCCGAAGGCATGATCAAGCTGGTGCTGATCGCGGCCTCTGTTATCGCGATTTTGACCACCGTCGGGATCGTTTTCTCGATGCTGTTCGAGACGCGCAATTTCTTTGGCCAGTACAAATGGTCAGACTTTTATTTCTCGACCGAATGGTCGCCCAATTTCCGCGGGGATTCGTCGCTCGGGATTATTCCGCTGCTTTGGGGAACGCTCTATATCAGCTTTATTGCGCTGGTATTTGCTGTGCCAATCGGGCTGTTTGCCGCGATCTATCTGTCCGAATACGCGGGTCGCCGGATGCGCGGGATCGCCAAACCCGCGATCGAAATCCTCGCGGGTATTCCGACGATTGTTTACGGGCTTTTTGCGCTGATCACTGTTGGACCGTTCTTGCGCGATTACTTTGCAGCACCCATGGGATTTGGCGACAGCGCATCAAGCGTGATGACGGCCGGATTGGTCATGGGTGTCATGTTGATCCCGTTTGTGTCGTCATTGTCCGATGACATCATCAACGCGGTGCCGCAAGCCATGCGCGACGGGTCACTGGGCCTTGGTGCGACCAAGTCCGAGACGATCCGCCAGGTTGTCATCCCCGCAGCCTTACCTGGCATTGTCGGTGCGGTGCTTTTGGCCGCGTCACGCGCCATTGGCGAAACGATGATTGTGGTCCTTGGGGCAGGGGCCGCAGCGCGGTTGTCGCTAAACCCGTTCGAGGCAATGACAACTGTGACCGTCAAAATCGTCAGCCAATTGACAGGCGACACCGATTTCGCCAGCCCCGAAACACTGGTGGCCTTCGCGCTTGGATTGACCTTGTTTGTCATCACACTTGGGCTGAATGTCGTCGCTTTGATGATCGTGCGCAAATACCGGGAGCAGTACGAATGACCCAGAAATCATTGTTGACCGTCGATGCGCGCACGAAAAAGCGTAACGCATCCGAGAAGCGGTTCAAGGCATTCGGGCTAGGCGCAATTATCGTCGCCATGGTGGCCTTGGTTATTTTGCTCACCTCTGTTGTGTCGACGGGGAGTTCGGCGTTCAAACAGACATATGCGACGGTGTCGGTGCCGCTGCCCGAGGCAAAGCTGGACAAATCCGGTGTGCGCGATCTCGACGTGATGAAAAAAGTCACGACAATTGGTTACACCAGCCTGTTGCGTGACGGCATCGTGGGCACGGTCGCAGATGCGGGTCTGACGACAACCCTATCGGCCAAAGACATCGGTAAAATGCTGTCCAAAGAGGCTGCGGCAACCGTGCGCGATCACGTGTTGGCGAACCCCGATGTGATCGGCACGTCGGTCGAATTCAGCCTGCTGATGAACGGCCGCATTGACGGTTATTTCAAGGGCCGCGTGACGATGGAAAGTGCTGCATTGGATGGCAATACATCGCCCGAAGAATTACAGCTCGCCCAAGATATGGCCAATGCGGGTCTGGTCGAGACCAAGTTCAACTGGGCGTTTCTAACGGCGCCTGATGCATCCGATCAGCGGCCAGAGGCTGCAGGGCTTGGCGTGGCGATCCTTGGGTCGCTTTACATGATGATTGTTGTGCTGGTGCTGGCATTGCCGATCGGGGTGGCCGCATCCATTTACCTCGAGGAATTCGCGCCCAAGAACCGTTGGACCGACATCATCGAGGTGAATATCTCGAACCTCGCGGCGGTGCCGTCGATTGTTTACGGGATTTTGGGGTTGGCGATTTTCATCAACTTCATGGAATTTAACCAGTCGTCGCCTTTGGTCGGTGGTCTGGTACTGACGCTGATGACATTGCCGACGATTATCATCTCGACCCGTGCGGCGTTGAAATCGGTCCCGCCATCGATCCGCGATGCGGCCTTGGGTGTCGGCGCGTCCAAGATGCAATCGGTGTTCCACCATGTATTGCCGCTTGCCGCACCGGGTATTTTGACAGGGACGATCATCGGCTTGGCCCAAGCCTTGGGCGAAACTGCGCCGCTGTTGTTGATCGGCATGGTGGCATTCGTGCGCGAATACCCTGCGGCCTATTCCCCCGATGCGGGCCTGTTCGGAGAGGCAGCGACTGCCTTGCCTGTGCAGGTGTTCAACTGGACACAGCGCGCCGATCCTGGCTTTGTTGAACGCGCGTCAGGCGCCATCATAACCTTGTTGATCTTTTTGTTGATCATGAACGCAATCGCAATTTTCCTGCGCCGCAAGTTCGAGCGGCGGTGGTAGGACCATGAAAGTAGACACCATGACACAAGCGAAAATATCCGCCCAAGGCGTGCAGGTCCATTACGCCGACACCCACGCGATCAAGGACGTCAACGTCGAGATTGCTGACAAAGAAGTGACCGCATTCATTGGCCCGTCGGGCTGCGGTAAATCCACGTTCCTGCGGTGTATTAACCGGATGAACGACACGATTGATATCTGCCGCGTCACGGGCGATATTCGCATCGACGGCGAGGATATTTACGACGCAAAGGTCGATCCGGTTCAGTTGCGCGCCAAGGTCGGGATGGTATTTCAAAAGCCCAACCCGTTCCCCAAGTCGATCTATGACAATGTCGCTTACGGCCCGAAAATTCACGGGCTGTCGCGCAACAAGGCAGAGCTTGACGAGATTGTAGAAAAATCCTTGCGCAAGGCGGCACTGTGGAACGAGGCCAAGGACCGGCTTCATGCGCCGGGGACGGGTTTGTCGGGTGGGCAACAGCAGCGGCTTTGCATTGCGCGCGCGATTGCGACGGCACCGGAAGTATTGCTGATGGATGAGCCGTGTTCCGCGTTAGACCCGATTGCAACAGCGCAGGTCGAGGAGCTTATTGATGATCTGCGTCAGTCGTTTAGCGTCGTCATTGTCACCCATTCGATGCAGCAAGCCGCCCGCGTCAGCCAGAAAACGGCATTCTTCCATTTGGGTAGCCTTGTGGAATTTGGCGACACAAACAAGATTTTCACCAACCCCGAAGACCCGCGCACCGAGAGCTACATTTCAGGCCGGATCGGGTAAGGAGCAAACAGATGAACGAACATATTTCCTCGGCTTACGACCGCGATCTTGAGGCGCTTCAGACGCTTGTTATGAAAATGGGCGGCATGGTTGAAGACGCGATTTTATCGTCGGCCAAATCGCTTGAAACCCGCGATATTGTGCTCGCTGAGAAAGTCCGTGCAGCGGATAAGAAAATTGACGCGCTAGAAGAACAGATCAACGAGGATGCCGCGCGTATCATTGCATTGCGCGCGCCTGTGTCCAAGGACCTGCGGGCGATTTTGACCGTTTTGCGTGTGGCTGCCAACCTTGAGCGGATCGGCGACTATGCCAAGAATATGGCCAAGCGCACAGTGACCCTGACCGATATGGCGCCCATTGACGGGTCTGATTCCGCGCTGCGCCGCATGTCGCGCGAGGTGCAGGAGATGCTTAAGGATCTGCTGGATGCCTACCTGCGCCGTGATGCCGTATTGGCCGAGGATGTGCGCCAGCGCGACCACGATGTGGATCAGATGTATAATGCGCTGTTTCGCGAATTACTGACATTTATGATGGAAGATCCGCGCAATATCACGACCTGTATGCATTTGCATTTCGTGGCGAAAAACGTAGAGCGCATGGGCGATCTGGTGACCAATATGGCGGAACAAGTGATCTATCTTGTGACAGGTGAAATGCCGGAAGACGACCGCCCCAAGGGTGACGAGACCGCCTTTGTTGGTGATGTGGATTAAGCCATGCAGCATGCGCCGCATATTCTGGTTGTCGATGACGAGCCGTCGCAACGCGAGGTGATGGCCTATAACCTCGAGGCCGAAGGCTACCGCGTGACACGTGCCAGCGACGGAGAAGATGCGCTGACGGTCGTGTCCGAGGATGCGCCTGACGTGATCGTGCTCGACTGGATGATGCCACATCTGTCGGGTATCGAGGTTTGTCGCAGGCTTAAGCTGAAATCGCAGACGCGGGCCATTCCGGTGATTATGCTATCGGCACGATCAGAAGAAATTGACCGCGTGCGGGGATTGGAAACGGGTGCCGATGATTACGTCGTCAAACCCTATTCTGTGGCGGAATTTATCGCGCGGGTGCGCGCTCAATTGCGGCGCGTGCGGCCCTCGACTGTCGGACAAGTACTCGCCTATGACGATATCGAATTGAATTCAGAAACGCATTTGGTGACGCGCAGTGGCAAGGGCATCAAGCTGGGCCCGACGGAATTTCGGCTTTTGGCGACACTGATCGAAAAACCGGGTCGGGTTTGGTCGCGCGACATGCTGCTGGACCGCGTCTGGGGAAGGGACGTTTATGTCGACACACGCACGGTCGACGTGCATGTCGGCCGTTTGCGCAAGGCGTTGACCCGAACGGGTGGTGCCGACCCCGTGCGGACGGTGCGCGGGGCCGGATACGCATTAGGTTAAGCGCGCCAAGGCTGCGGCGGCAACAACGCGGCGCAGCGCCCCGTGGTGCGTGTTAAAGGATCGGCAAAGAATGGCGCAAACATCAAATTGCAGGCCGCGTCCTTGGTCGGCGCAACAGCCATATCATCGGGCATGCCGGCGAATGATGCAGCCCGCACGCCAAACACGGGCGATTTCGGGAAAGGGCAGGGCCCGATCGAATTGCGTCGGAGCCTTGCTGATCATCTCGATCAGATAGGACCCTAAGCTGGATTTGCCTTGTTGGGAAAGGTGTCGCCAATGTTAGCCGGCGACATGCCCAAGCCGCGGCGCATCACGCCGTAAACCACTGCAAGCATTCGCGTGTTTTCGTATTCGATACCGCTGTGTACGGCTTTGACAAAATGACCTGCGCCAGCATTTCCCATCCAGATGGCGCAAGCGGTGGCTTCGTATTTAACAGCGAGCGCGGCACCCATGGTCCCAAGCCCGATCAGACCAAAATCTGCTTGTGTCATGGCACGTGGTCCTTCAACATCATGATGGGGGCAGTGTCCGTTCCTTGACTAGCCGTAACAGGCCAAAGTCAGTCACAAAAACATGAGGTGAGCAAATGTCCGGACTTTTGTTCGATCCGCCGAAATTGCAGGTTTTGCCCGTGGTTGGCACAACGATGGAATACCCTGTGTCACGGATATTTTGCGTGGGCCGCAACTATGCCGCCCATGCTGCGGAAATGGGGAGTGAGGTGGATCGGGAAGCGCCATGGTATTTTACGAAATCCGCGCAATCGCTGTGCCAGTCAGACCAGACTGTGGCGTACCCACCAGCAACAAGTAACTTTCACTACGAGATGGAACTCGTTGTTGCCATGGGGAAAAACGCGTTTGAGGTCCATCGGGATACGGCTATGGACGCTGTGTTCGGGTATGCGTGCGGGTTGGATATGACACGCCGCGATCGTCAGCAAGACGGGAAAGATGCGCGTAGGCCTTGGTCGCTGGGGAAAGATATCGAAAATGGTGCCGTCGTCGGTACGATCACGCCCAAAACCATATTTGGCGATGTCGGTGACCAACGGCTAAGTCTGAGTGTAAACGGGGATCTTCGCCAAGACGCGCCGTTGTCCGACATGGTGTGGTCCGTCGCAGAACTGATCAGTCATTTGTCGCGGTATTACCATCTGGGTGCCGGTGACATCATTATGACCGGCACACCAGCGGGTGTGGGGCCAGTCGTCGCAGGTGACACGATAGTGGGAAAAATCGAGGGCTTGGAGGGCGTTGTACACCGACTTGTGCGCGATACATGAAGTGTGCGCGATACGTGAAGTGCTACTCCTATTGCCTGTGAGGGTAGGGTGATCGTCCCATTTCTTCCAACATCTTTTCGCGGAACACCTCGGCGGGGGTCTTCCAGCCGAGGCATTTTCGAGGCGTATTGTTGAGGCGGTCGCAGATCTGTTTCATTTCCTGATCCGACATGGCCCTGATGTCGCGTTTGCGAGGAAGCCATCGTCGCAGGCGTCGGTTTGTGTTTTCGACGGTGCCTTTTTGCCAGGGCGAGGACGGATCACAGAACCACGTTTGTGTCCCGATCTCGGCTTGCAGGTGAGGCCAAGAGACGAACTCGGTTCCACGATCAAAGGTGATCGACCGGCGGGCGACATGGGGCAGGTCGCGGATTGCATCCATGATCTTTCCCATGACCGGTTTCGTCCGCTTGTTGGGGTTCTTCAGAATCACCGTGAATCTGCTGACGCGTTCGACCAGTGAGGTCACATTCATTTGGCCAAGCTTCTGTTTGAACAGCATCAAATCACCTTCCCAGTGGCCAAACTGACGGCGGTGGGCGACATCATCCGGACGGAACAGGATACTGACATCGCGGTGGAATTTGGGCTCTCGACGCCTGCGCATCCGCCTTGGCCGTCGGGCAACACGGTGTGTGGGCAGGTACCACCACAAGTCATCACGCATGCCATCTTTGGAATAGATGTAGCGATAAATCGTCTCTTGGCAGACCCTAAGCTTTGCGCCTTCATGGATCATCCGGTTGCCGATCTGTTCAGGCGTCCATCCATTCTTCAACCGTTCGATCACACGCTTGCATAGCTCTGGGTACTTGATCAGCTTGCGATCTCGCGCACGCCGATCTGCTTGCATCATCTGAGCCGCGTCACCGTAGTAGCCGTCGCATTTCGGCATGCTTTCGTCAGAGAAGAAATTACGTTTCAGCTCTCGAAAGATCGTCGACCGGCACCGTTTCAAC
>ENA-ORXM01004049-ORXM01004049.1-marine-metagenome-genome-assembly--contig:-NODE-4049-length-13475-cov-5.628303_pt1 | contig 13475 bp, 17 predicted proteins | sample MGYA00237867_ERZ511480 | MGnify/ENA primary metagenome ERZ511480 (study PRJEB26309, sample SAMN06266103) | marine metagenome | isolation source: Algal blade | place: United Kingdom:Sidmouth, United...
CTCTTGGTACCGTGGAGTCGGTACGAGTTTCACGTGTACGCTGTAATGATGCAACGTGTCCGCATCCTAATGTCCGCGCTTAATTGGGCGTGGTGCCACCCGCCAGCCTCAATCCGCCTCACCGTCTCTCCCCAAACAATCAGCGCGAAAGCCGGCGTGTCAGTGCCGCCCTCGATTTTGCGTCTTGCGTCAATTCAAATCATGGAGACGTTGTGTTCAGCCGAGTCATCGGCTGTTTTGGTTATGTATCGTGCTTTGCCAGAAAATGGCCAGACTTTCCACCAGCGTAGTTTCTGGAAACTAATTTGGACCGCAGGAGGACCGACCAATCGTGAGAGTATAGCAGCCAATGAGAACGCGGCGGCCAAAAGCTCAATCATGAAGGCCACCGGTTGACGTGCGCGAGCGCGCAGTGGCGGTCAGTGACAAAAACGCGTTGCTTCCGCTTCACTGTGTTCGCTCGCCGCCTGCCTTCTTCGTGCCTGCCTTCTTCGTTGGCCAACCGACTGGCAACGAGGTTGGCGACGGTCACCTTGCGGAAAGAGGCATTTACAGCCCCTCCTCATGGCTCCACCAACAGGGTCGTTTGACGCGCATGGCCGTCAAGCCGCGCACGGCACGGGTTTTTCCAGGTCGCTTATGAGCCGAGCAGCGACGTGAAAGCTGTGCCATCTTTTGGGCCATCCACTATCGGCAGCTGCTCCGGCGCCACAGTCACGATTACACCACGGGCCCGTGCTCGTGCGCCACCATCTACACGACGGTGACCTGCTCGGGCTGCACGACCAACCCGTCATCATGAAATGCGGGATCTGCCACTACGACAGCGGGCCGAGCCTGAAAGGCCACACGGCACGCACGTGCCCATTGCAGCAGACCGAGTGCCGGCGGTCACTACCTGCCGATCATGTCTTCTCTGAGAAGGGGCAGTGCCTTCGTGGCAACTGTGTCCACGCCAAGACGTGCACGTCGTGCGGCAAGGCAGGCCATCAATACGGCACGCAGGCGCTGACCCCCACGCGCTGGCGCATCAACAAGGCCGGCAAGCTCGTGCGCAAGCAGACCCAGAAGCCCTTGAGCAAGCAGGACTTTGTGTGCTCCAAGATGACGGCGTTATCCATCCAGAGCCTCATCAACAACGCGCAGAGTACGGCGTCCGCCGCTGGTCATGCGGAATTTGAGCGTCGGGCTTCCGTGTCTCGTCTTCGAGGCAACGTCGTCTCAGGCGCGCTCAACGTTGACCAGACCATCCGCGTTATGGAGGGCATCGGCAGTGACGCCGCTCTTTTGCAAGGACGCAACAAGCCCGTCTTTAAGGCGATGGTTGAGCACGCACACCTCGGCGCCATTGCAGCCGGGAGGAAGGCCGCTGCAGCGGTGGAGAGTGACGTTGAAAGCAGCGGCAGCGACTTGGACGACCTGGGCGCGTACGACTCGGACAACGCAGCGGAAGTCGAAGAACGGGACGCGGCCGCACCTGCCAGCCGAAAGTCGTATGGCAAGGGCGACAAGGCCATTCGTGTGCATCGTGGAGGGTGCGCGGACCGTGTCGCTGACTATGCCTCTGCCGTTGTCAAAGGACGTCGAGGCCGTGGGCCGCGCGGCAAGTCGACATCGGCATCCAAGCCCGAACCTAAAAGCAGCGGCCCAATCTCGCCGTCTAAGGGCGGCAAGAAGAAGTGCTCCGTGCAAAGCCATGGGGACTCGTCCGACGAGGAGGCGGTGGACGGATCCGCGGCGGGTCGAAGCGATTGGCCGATCGGCACCCGGGAGCCCTTCACCAAGAACCTTCCCGTCTTCGTTTCGGCGCGGTTCGGGGCCACGCCCCCGGTCCAGGTGGCGCACCGAGTACTGGAGCAATTGACGCACAGCCGGATCGAAGAGGTTGAGCTGTCACTGTCGTCCGCTATGATCAAGAGTGCGTTGGACAAGCATGTGCGCGGGTATCTGCTGACGTCCGGAACCTTGTCGGCGGCTCTGGTGTCGGAGTGGCTGTGCTCGTCGATGCCGCGTGCCATGCGGTGCGCCATGCTCTCTAGCGTAGCGTTTGCCGTGCAGGAGGTCGTGCAGCGGGAGTCGCGCCTGGCGTCGGCGGCCGGGGCTGTGGCTGTGGCTGGTGCTTCCATTCACGTCGGCGCTTCCGCGCCGATGGCCATGTAGTTGACTGCGGTGTGGCCCCGTTGTTTAGGTTCATGACAAAAGGGATTTCTCGACGCACGACTGTGAGTATGCAGGTCATCTCTGCTTGCGTCTCTGCTCCGTTGGCTTTTGCGTAACGTACCGTGCTCTTTATCTTTTCTGTCTCCCGACACGCTTTCAGCCTGATGATCATGGCGGCTTGATGAGCAGGAGTGCAGTTGATTCACGCCACGCGAGGCTGAGCTTGCAATGTCCGCATGCCGTCGTCGGGGAAATGCACAACACGAGCAAAGAGCGCACACAGCCAGAAGCGATGGGCCCGCCACGTCGCTGCATGTATCTGGGGTGGTGCGGTCACTTCACTGCGCCAAAATAATCTTTCGTTGCTCTTCTTGTTGTGATCAGGTGAACGTCGGACGACGCGGTTCGTCATCAGCAGCGTGGGAGGCACTGTGATTTTTTCAAGAGCCTGAAGGACAAACGGACTGCACCGCGTAAGACGTTGTCGTACTGTGGCCGTGTCATACAAGTGGTCGTCGAATGCGCACACTCGGTGTCGGTTCCGATGACGAGCGCGGGGGTGGTGGCGGAAGACGGAGGCTGCAAGACCAGGTGCGCACTCGGGTCCCCAGACGGCCAGGTAGAGCCGGTAATGGACAATGTTGCAGGTAGATCGGCCCAGAAGGCGCTTGCACAGTTCTGCACACTCACATCATGGCGGAGGCGCTCGCCTCGCTCAAATTTTTGCCGCGATGCTGCTGGGAGGCTGCTGGATTGCCACATGTGCCTCCAGAAGAAAGCCCCCCCTGTAGCGACTACCAGTCACTCAATTGAAAAGGGAATTAATTACGATGTCATCTGCCACTCAGTCGACCATGTTTGTGCCGCAGACACGCCGCCTGCCGGCAATTGGGAGACGATTCAATTGACAGCAAGACTGCTGCTTCAGAAGCACAACACAAAAGAGGGTGCGCACACGAAGACGCCGACGTGGGCGGGTTCGTTCCGCACATGCGCGGCCGACTTGCCGCTTATCACCTTCAGAGCCGTAGGACACACGAGCACCACTAGACCAACTTGCTCCTTTCTCTCTCTTCCGTCCAGAGCTGTGGAGCCGGTTCAGAGTCGACACGTCCAGTTCCGAGTGTCACAGAGCGTAATCTGGGTGAGACCAGTAAGGCAGGGGCCTCCGCTCTCCTCTTTGTCGCATCTGGGAGCAGACAGGAACACGCGCCAAGACCACCAACCGGTCGACGTGGAATGTCTGTATGTAACTGCTCATGGAAGGGCTTCTTTCAAGTTGTGAGAGTCGCTTTGTGCATCAATGGTGGGCCACAGCTGTTGTCAATCGCCTTGAGCCTTCCAAACAGTGGTTCAAGCGCAATTCAGGTGCCAAACTCGTTGGGATCCTCCAGTTGCGACGTTCCCAACGATGTCGACAAGGATGAGATCACGAGGTTTTCCGGAAGGACCTTGCAGGATCGGTCTTCGGTGTGTGCGATCCGCCTCCCATGCTGGAGGCATTATTGCAATCCCCGTGATTCTGATGGAGGCAGCTTGCTCGACCAGTGTGTCGATCGTCATCGTTCTCCTTCCTCGTTGTTGCATGATGAGGTTGAGATGTTGTGTTGTAGCTGTGTCATGGTTCTTCTTGCCGATGAAGTCAACCCTTCAACGTACGTCGGCTTTGCTGTAAGGCGCTCGACGCGGGCATGTGGTCGCAATGGCGGACCGGCCCCTCAACAGCTGTGTAAGAGTTACAGTGGTTCTCTTTGTCCGGACGTGGAGGATCGTGTGCGTTGGGGCGAGCTGTAGATCCAGGGATCAGCGGCCGTGACTGCGAGAGCATCGTTGCGTCATCGTTTTGGCCATGAGCGCCTTTTGCACTCCTTCGCTGACGCTCGGTCCACTTCGTGGTAGCTTCCTTGCCAGAGGTCGGGGGCCTGTGACGTTGTCACTAACTCAATGGTCGCAGGGTGCCTGTTGTCCGTGCACGTGTGTGTGATTGTGAGCGGCGCTGGGCATCTAAGCAGCTCCATGGTCGCAGGTTGATTGGTGTCCACGCGTGCCTGTTTGACAGTGAGTGTCGCAGGGTATATCTTCGGGTTGATGGTGCTCTTTGGTACTGCTTTTTTTGTATCAATGGCGTGGTGCACGACTTTCCGTGCTCCGGGTTGATGTGGCGTGCGCTTCTTGTAGATAAGAGACATCCTCACATGATCGGTTCGTTTTTGTCTTTTTCCGACCACTCCGCAGCATGGTGGCGACGGCAGGGAAGCAGTACCCATGACTTTTTCGTCGAACAGATGCCTTCTTGCAAGCAGTCTGCCGATCATCGATCAGGCTCTGTCTCTGACCACAGTGACATCGTGATTGTGTGAGAGCCACACAGACAACAAGCGCGTACAGAACAGTCGTCAGCTTGTTCCAGTTGTAGTCTTTTCGCTAAGCTTGGCGACGTTCTGCCGGCATGGAAGCCCTGTGAGAACGGCAGTGGAAGCCGACTTGATCACAAAGCACGATTGCATGCTTTTGTCCCGATTCATCCAAGCCGAACACACGGGAGTGCTGTTTTCCACAGCCGTCGCTGCAATGAGGCAGTAAGGCGCTCTGGGAGGTCGCTCACCGACATCATACTTCCATTGAAGGGCGGACGCTGAGCTTGGCTGAGCAGGGAATGACAGAGTACGTGCGGAACATAGCCGTGGAGAGCACCGAAGCCCAAGAATTCTGTTGAGAGACAAAATAGTACAGCGTCTCGAAAGCAAGGACAATGTGTTTTTCTGCAGGCGCCTGAGGACCGGCGCGGTGTACCTCCCGGCACCCGTCATGGTGACGTGAGCGCGTTGTTCACGTAACGTACAGGAGAAACCTGGCTACGTAAAAGAAAGGATCCAATGTGTACAAGAGGGGTGCGAGTAGTCGCTCGACAGTCATGCGCCATGGACAGTGCAACAATTGTGCAGCTCAAATGTGTGCAGCGAGCAGGCAGCGAGCACGAGGAAGGGTGTAAAACAGAGGTTGCAATAGGATACAACAGAATCCAAAGCGAACCAGTCCCTCTCGGATATGTGCAGGCAGAGAATCAGGGAGCCACGAACGTACCCGTGCAATCTGGATCAGGAGAAGAGCATGATGGCTGGCACGCGTAACACAGTCGACACAGGGAGAAGAGCAACGCTCTGGGTAGAAAACAGTTAGGATGGTAAGCCAAGAATAATGCAGTATGCCATAGACGCACGTGACACCTGCGGCAAAAACAATCAGCGAGGGCGGTAAAGATTCCTATTGTGAGCATTGCCTGCAGAGAAGCTTCTGTCATGGACGGCGTGGCCCTCAACTGAACATATCGACAAATTCTCCAAGCTGCCAAACAGTCGATGGGTCCATGCGCCTCCACTCTCCCCTCGTTCCTTGTGCTCCCGTTGGTGTACCACCCCCCATCGGAACGTACGTTGATCAGTGAGAAGGGGTCATGTCGCTGCTGTCATACACGTCCATACGGGGTGGCAGGGACCGGGAGGATGCAAGATCGACGACGACGGTTGTCGCGAGGGTGACAGATCGACGTCGGTGGTTGTGGGTCGAGAGGATGACGAATCGACGTCGGCGGCGGTGGATCGGGAGGGTGATAGGCCGACGACGGGTGAGCCTCAATTGTCTGCCTCACATTTTCACATTTGAAAAATAACTAGCCCCCCCTTCTCTCGTGAAGGTGCACACAAGCACGAGATTAAAGGCACTGGCTGGGGAAGACAGCCTTCTCAATCACAAGAGGGAGAGCCTCCAAGTCGTTGGGAACGGCAAAGTGATTCAAAAAGCCACTGAATCCGGCCAGGGTTCGACCTCATACAAAGTAGCCCGCTCTGATCTGATCTACGTCAAGAATAGATGGCAGATGGGCGCTCGTGAAGTACAGTCTCATTTACTTGTGTGCTTGGGAGTCCGGACCGCGGCAGCGGTGAACCTTGTTGTCTCTGCAGGCCGGGTTACCTCATTGTCTCATGGACAATGGCCACGCGCAGGCCCGCTCAGGTATCCATAACAGGATTATGGAGGGCTTTCAGAAAGGCATTGCCTGATCATGACCCAAGCTGACAACTTATCCGCAGCGGCTATTCTTGCGCAGCTTGTGCAGTCCCACCCGGGTGCAGCTTTGGAAGTGGCAACCATTTCGTTTTCAGCCAGGTTCTGCACATCCGCTGTCCCACAAACACCTCTGCACAGCGACAGCAGAGACTATGGATCAGGTTGTTTTGGCAAGCCCGAATGAGCCCACTTGTCGTGCGGAAATCGTCAGTGCGCGAGAATTGTCTCTACGGAACGGAGTATGTGCAGGCGCAGGCTTTCCACCCTTGGTGCGACATATTTCCCTTCTTCTGGAGGCGTTGCAGAGTCATTGATGTGCCTTTGTTCTTCCAGGACATCACAGAGCTTGAGGTCATCAGCCGAGGTAGCTTGCAATTAAATTGGCTTTGTAATTTGGCCTTCAAGTGCTGTGTAATCGCGAACTCATTTTTCGCTGCATATTCGCACACTTGTCGCAGCAGCTCGGTAGGGGGGGGGCTCACCTCCCGTCCTGCTGTCAATTGAACGTGGTCACCTTCCAAATGCGTCCGCGGATCACCTGCGCTGTCGCCTGCCCAGTGTCATTCAAAGCCGCACACGGGCAGATTTTTTTGATCCTCGCAGCAGGGGCCCCTGGAGAAGCACAGATGCCGCAATCACCCTGAAATGCCGCCTCGACACTCAATCTGATTCGCTCTCGGAGATTGCTCATATCTGCTGGCTGTGCGTCATTTGCAACCGCCGCCGGCACGGCCTCCCTGCGAGGCGACCATGTCGCTGTGCACCATTTTTTCTATGGCACGACACCACCGGTTCGTGCCGCGACGGCCGCTGATTGACTGCCGCAGCACGGCAGTTTTCGTGAGCTGCGGTTCTTGGCCGTCCGCGTTGTCGAGGGTCCCGCCTGCTGTTGCAGGTGCCCCACAAGACGCCTCTCCGTCGTGAGCCTGCGTTTACCAACCATTCGACAGCTTTTGGACGACACAGGCCCCTCCACTCTTCCCGCCCGGCCTAACGGCTGACTCAACGACGGTAACCTCTGCGACGCCGGCACGACCGCAGACTTTCAGGGCGTCATCATGTTCAACGAGTCGGAGCGACAGCATGCCCTCGGCCTGCTGGACGAGGGTTACCCAGTGTAGGAGACAGCGCACATCGTCGGTTGCTCGACGCGCTCGATGCGCCGGTGGCAGGCGGCATGGGCCCGCAACGGCACGGTGTGGGAGGACGCCGCCCTCAAAAACAACCACGAGGTCGCAGCGCTGCGCAATGTAGACCTCGCGCGCGCCATCCTGACGCTCGTGGAGGCGGAGCCCGCCGCCTTTCTCAGCGACCACGTCGACCTGCTCGTCAAACTGAGCATGGACTTCCCCGAGTATGATCACCGCTACGTGAGCGCTTCAGCTGTGTATCGTGTCCTGCGGCATCACAACTACTCCCGCAAGAAAATTGAGCGTCTCTTCATAGAGCGGTCAGTGGCGGCGCAGAAGGAGTTTGCGGCCACCATCAACGACATCCCGATGCGCTGCATTGTGTCAGTAGACGAGACACACACAGCTGGAGGCGACGTGTACCGGCGGTTTGGTCGAACGCAGCGGAACGTGAGGTGTGAGATGCTCGACCGAGACCCGCGGACGGTGCCGCGAACGAGTACCATGATGGCGGTCTCCATGGCCGGTGGCGTGCTTTGGTCGCAGACCGTGGTGCTCGGCGGTGCGCAGACGTCTGACGACTGGCGCCTCTTCCTACAATGCCTAAATGACCAGATGGGCACGTACGTGCCGGGCCTACCATGGGACATGCAGCCAGATTCCTGCGTCGTGCTTTATGACAACGCAGGGATACACGACGATGCAGGAGATGCCTTCATGCAAGCAAATGGTATGTACCATGTGCGCCTGCCGCCCTACTCCCCGAACTTGCAGCCGATTGAGGGCGTCTTTGCCGCCCTCAAGAAACACGTCAAGGACCTGGTGTACCAGAACCCGCGCTACCTCGACAAACCGCTGCGCTTGATGTCGACAGCGGCGGCAAGGTTGACCGCCGAGCAGATTGTGGGGCAGTTCATTGTGGTGTCCGACCGCCTGGCCTCGTTGTTGGTATGAGCACGTGCCGTCTGGTGGGGAGGAGGGACATGTAGGAGGAAGAAGTCGTCGTCTTTTTCTCTCTGTTGTTCACGCCTTCCTTTTCTACTGCCAGTCCCGCAGCTCCCCTGTACATCACCTCACGCCGATGCTGGCTCCCGACGGAGCAAAAAAAGTGTAATCTTTGTGGTCAAGTTCGCCCGTCCAGCCACAGGGGGAGCTCATTGACTGGGGACAAGTAGCAGACAAGGATGGATGGAAAAATAAAGTTATCAGTCTGAGTCGGTGATGATGATGACCTCGCACGCAGCAGCAGATCCACCACTACCCTCCCCTGCGCCCGTACTCTTTCGCGCTTCCCCGCCCTCGTCAGCGCTTCGTTCCTTTGCAGCCACCCCGCCATCCTTGTTCCCCACTTTGGGTGGGGTCTTCCTCAGTGTGAGCACCCGCTGGCCTCTTGGTGGTCGATCTACCTCGTGAGCGGAGCCATCGTCATCTGACCACACGTTGTGCGACGAAGACCCGCTCGCTCCGCTCTGGCTCGGACTGCTCTCGGCGTATTGTGGTGCATCGTCTCTTCTACGCTTGGTGCGTCGACGGGTGTCGGCCGAGCCGGCGACATCTGCACCCTCGCCAGGCTGACCATTCGGGTCAGCCAGGGCTCGCTTGACGCGCCGTCTTGGGGCTTGTTCAGCGTCGAGGCCGACTCCGCGCGCCTGGTGATCCGCAGCTTGCGTGTGCGCACCGACCTCACCTTCTGCAACTTCACGACCTTTGGCTGCACCACAATCGCGTGCGTCAATTGAAGGCGGCTCAGCTCCAGCACCACGATTATCCTCGGGTTCCGTATCGCCTTAACAGCCTCCGAGTGCGCCATCTGCCCGTGAAGTACCACCGTCTGCAGCATCTCCATATGCAGGTACACCGCGTGAAGGTCCTTGACGCTCACCACCTGGAACTGCACCGTCACCACGTGCACCGCCTGACCGATGTTGCGGCTTAGCCGTCGCTCCACGATCATGGTTGAGGCGACCTTGGACTGCACACCCGGCCGCTGCACCACCTGCGCTTGGCAGATATCCACCTTCAGCAACTGCTGCAGGTGATGCTTGAGCGCTTGCAGCACCTCCGGGTCCATCGCGAGGAGGGGGATGTTGCAGGTCGCCAATGGGCGATGACGCCAATCGGTTAGAATGAGCACGCACCGATGCTCGATCAACTGCAGCTGGGAAAGCAACAGCCACAGGTAGCTTGGTCGCTGCCAGAGCGGTAGCAGCTCGAGAGGCAGCAGCTTGGAAGGCAGCAGCTCGGGAGACAGCAGCTCGACCGGCTGCGGCACCAGGTCGTTCGTCTGTGCGAACTCCGCCGAGGCATTGCCCGTCTGCTGCACCGTCGACTGGTACAGCTGCCCTTGAACCGACAATGGCGCCACTTCTTTCCCCGACGACAGTAGCTGCAGGTCCAGCACGGCGAACAGCCGCGGCGGCTCCTGGTCCAGCTCCATGACCGGCAGCCGCAGCACTGTCAAGGACTTCTTGTCCGCCTTCGTCTGCACCTGCAATAAATGCACGACGAGCGGCTGTTAGATGGGCGTCTGCCAAAAGGGCAAATGAAGCGCGCGGAACAGGTCGACGAGAAGCGGGAGGAGCAAGGGGTGGGCGAGCAGCACAAGGACGGACCGTTGGACGAGGTCGAGCGCTCATAGCGGCCGCCAATCGTCGCGGCACAGCTCCGCCAATCCGCATCGACTTGGGACAGGGCGTCAACCCGAGGCGAAGGCTTCGGAAAAGCAACACGGGGTTGCGCCGCACACCACGTCGTCCCAACGCCTGGCTACCCGGGGGGTCAGGAAGAAACCTGCTCAGGAACAGCACGCGGATTACTGAAGGAGGGACGCGCACGGGCTTGCGTCGGAGCACCAGACGCTCCCTGAGAGAGACAATGTGGCCCGACCGGCGGTCAACAAGCACCGTCTTGAAATCCGGTGCGACGGCGGCGACGCGCCACACCCTGCTGAAGATCACCTCCGTGGCGCCCCGACCCAGCTGCGTGTACATGGAGTGGGGGGTGTCCATGCCGGTGAGGAAGTCCCGGCTCGTTTCCACAATGTTGGTGATGGCCGCGTTTGCCTCTAGGGTGCCGGCCCGTACCAGCCGCTGGCCCGTCGCCGCTTGCCCCGTGGCGACATGGTTGGGGCAATAGATGGAGTACTTCTCCAAGTTCATGTAGCAGCCGCCCGATGCGAGGCAGCAAAAGTGAAAGGACTTGTTGCACGATGGCACATTGCACCCAACGCTGACCCCCCGCTCCTCACAGCAACAGCACATCAGCTGCCGTCCGCGGTGGAACGCCTCGTAGACGTTGCACAAAGCTTCCTTGTGCTCGTCCCAGTACACCTCAGCGGCCCATAATGCACAGACGTGATGAACCATGATCGACTGCTTCCCGCTGGCGCTCGGGAAAGGTCCCAGCATCACGGATGGCAAAATCCCACCCGTGCGGCTCCTCGGCGGACACAAACCACACTGCACAACATCCTCCGGGGCACCGTCATCCTCTTCCGACGGGTCGTCCTCTGCATCGCTCACTGATGCCGAGTTTCGACCATCTGCCGGACGTCGAGTGGGCGAGTCGTGCTGCGATGCCACAGTCGGCGCCCGCGGCAACAGTTCGGTGCGCGGGACGGCGGCGGCTGTGGTAGCGCCGGGGGATGTCGCCACAGCTGGTGATCGCTGAGTGGAAACAGGCTCAATGCCAAAACGGTCGTCCGACGAGGAGGACGGGGGTGTGGTGGCGCCGGCGTTGGGATCGGCTGCGGCAGCGGAAGCAGCTGTAGCAGCAACAGAAGTACCGGCATCATCGTCGGCAGCGGCGGCAGCGGCAACGGCGGAGGCTGGTTGCTGCACCGGTGGCGGCCGGCCGCCTTTGGTCCTCGCCATGGACACAGATGTTCGGTAATCTGTGACCGCGCGTGCAAGAGACGCATAGAAGGGGGAGCTGAAGCGGTGAAGAGGAAGGACGCACGACGAAGGCGTGAGAGAGAGGGGCTTCGACAACACACAGACGCAAGTCACTGACCAAGGTCAAAGGAAAAACTCGAGGACACCACCGTCAGCAATCGAGACTGCAACAGGCCAAGTTCTGCAGTGGTTGCCGAGGTCCTACCCATGCGGATCGGACGCAGGTCGTGCCCAGATGCAGAAACGAGCACCTGAAACGTTGGCGGCGACCTCGGAGCGCCAAAGCGGCGGAGGCGCACATGTGGCCGTGCGGACAAGCGCACCTACGAGGTCAGCTGATCAACGGCTCACACTGCTTTTTGGCCACACGGGTGAGGAGCGGGTGCATCAACGTCGGCGAAAGAATGGTGGCGGAAACAATGAAAGAGAAAAGAAGCCAGGCGCACTGGTACCGCCACATGAGGCCAGAGCTGGTGGCCACGACGACAACGTCGATGGCCGTCGTGTTGATCAGATACCAGCGAGGAGCCACATGCCGGGCACCCCCTGGTGAAGCCGTGGCCAGACGGGTGGCTCAGGGGAAGCTCAACCACGCCCGAGTCGCTGTCGACCAGCGACGACATCCGCATCGTGACCGGCCAAAGAAGGAATCCTGTCGAGCACGTCGGGTTCGGGCTGTGCATGACTGGCCAAAGAAGCAAGACTGTCCGGAATCCCCGGTCCAGCTCACCAACGGGAACCCGGATGGCATGATGACTCGAAAAGGAGCCGGCCGACTTGCCGGTCCTCTTGCTCTCTGGTCCTCAGACGCTCTACGGAGGGGACCGGTGGTGGACCAAAATACATGACTCCAAAGAGCCAGCCGCGTCCGCGTTGGTCCGCTGGGTGAGAGAGCGCACAAGCGCAGTTGCTCGTTGAAGAAGAAGAAAGGATCGTGGACCGACGAAGCGATTGCAGGTCCTCTCAATGCAGGGGAGCACCGGCAGACAGTGCCCGAACACGGGAGAGACCTCATGACTGAGACTGCAATTGGCGGCAAGCCAATGGCAGACCGCGAAGGCCCAGATCTTTTCATGGTGGCCGATCCCAGCGCTGATCCGGTCAAACATCTCAGGGCAGACCAGAACAAACCCCAATTGTTTGCGCTCCCAGGGGGGCGTGGTTTCACGGCACCCCCCACTCAGTGACCATTCAGGGGCTCTCACTTATTCGACAGACCCACAATTGCAGCGCGTGGGAGATGGTTTGCTTGCCGTCGCCGACATGGTTACTGGCTGTGACCGAACAATGTTCCCGGGTCCACCCAGTGCTGCTTCCTGTGCGGACTCCACAGTCACCAACCGAGCTGAGAGCTACATCTCTTGCTAAGATCCCATCCTCGCGGGTATTCTTCTTTCCCGGTCTGGCGAGCGCTCGCGACACCCGTCTCCTGAAGCGCACTGAATGGGGGGGGGGGTCATAGTTCGACTTGGTTGCAAACTACGCCGGTGGAAAGTCTGGCCATTTTCTGGCAAAGCACGATAAGAATCATCTCCGCCCGACCTGAGATTTTCAACGCAGATTTCGGTAGAACATCAGTGGACTCTCCCCCCACTTCCAAAACGCACCCGAGCGGTCCAGAGCCCCACATCCACCCACTCGTCGTCGCGCTACCTTCCTTTGTGGCCGTCCATTCGCTGATGCGCGCGGCACATCTTCCACAGAATTGTCCCACGGCAGACGATACGACTCACGCGGCTCCCGATTGGCCCGCCTGTCCGCCCGCGGGCGTCTTGCGTTCGGGAGGGGGGGGTCGTGCCTCCAACCGCACGCGCGCCGGTGGCCGCGACGCCGCGGCGGGCCCGGCGGCCCCCGAGGTGGCGCCTCGACGGTGGAGGGGGTGCACTGGTGTTGGCGGCGGACGTGTCTCTGTCGTGTGCAAGCGCGGTGGTGCATGCCCTCTGGTGTTTGTCGACCTACTACCATTGGCGTCGGGACGTTGCCTGCTTGTCAGCCCCGTTTCTCCTTCCACCGCGTCCCGGGTAGCGGCGTCTCGGACAGTTTTCTCCCCGACGCTGCATTTGTACATGCCCCTCTCTCCCTCTAGGCACAACACTTCCCCCTTTCTTTGCGCGTTCATCGACCGACCCCCTCGACGTGGACTCCCCCGCGCCAACCCCGCCTCTCCCTCTCCTCGCCGCCACCATGTCCAGCGCGTTTGTCGCCCCGCTGGGAAAACTGGGGC
>ENA-ORXM01004051-ORXM01004051.1-marine-metagenome-genome-assembly--contig:-NODE-4051-length-13467-cov-5.421957_pt1 | contig 13467 bp, 2 predicted proteins | sample MGYA00237867_ERZ511480 | MGnify/ENA primary metagenome ERZ511480 (study PRJEB26309, sample SAMN06266103) | marine metagenome | isolation source: Algal blade | place: United Kingdom:Sidmouth, United...
ACTTAAGTTCAGATATGAAGATAGACTTCGTAGGAGTGAAAGTAGGAGATGTCAACGGTAGTGTCATTGCTAATTCACATAGTAAGAGTATAGATACAAGATCTTCCAGGTGGGGACTTGAATTTACATTAGAAAACGAAAAAGTAAAAGCAGGAGAGACCCACACAGCTTTGATTAGATCAAGTAGTTATGAGGATATTTCTGGATGGCAAGGTACCTTAGAATTTGACTCTGATAAGATCGAAGTATTAGAAATTAGAAGTGATATGTTAGACTTTAAAGAAGAGAATTATAACATGTTGCATCAGACAGATGGATGGGTGTCTATCAGTTATCATGACCATAAACCAAAATCTATAGGTAAATCAGAAGCTATATTGGAGATACGTTATAAGGCGAAAGAGGATATAAGTACTAAAGGTTTATTTGAAATGACGTCGTTAGTTACTCCTCAGGAAGCATATAGAAAAGATCATATTGTCAATATAAATCTAAGTTATGTTATACCTGATAAGTCAGAAATCATTAAAGCTAATCCGAATCCATGGATTGATAAGACGACTATAGATTTCTTGATGGCTGAGAGAGAAGAAGTGAAGTGGGAATTTTATGACGTTAGAGGTGTATTACTCTATTCATTCAAGAAGGTCTATGATGCAGGTAATAATTCATTTACAATAAAGAGGTCAGAAATCCAAGCTTCAGGAATTGTCTATGTGAAGATGACAACTGAGAGAAATATGTCAGAGTACAAGATGATGTTGGTTGATTAATGACCGACACAAATAACAAGTAATTAGTTAGCACTAAATATTTCAACCCCGACAGCGCAAGTTGTCGGGGTTTTTCATTCTCCATAGATCTCGATAACTTTAGTTATCAGAGATTTCATCGGAATCAACCCTGTTAGTGTAAGTTTATCAGTGTTTTTCATTTGCCATACTCCTCCTCAAACTTTGATAGTCCTCAGGAACTCTCGATAACAGTAGTTCATTAGGGCTTATTGAACCTAAAGCTCTTCGGTTTTTTCATTATTTCTATGGATAATATTGAATGTAATTGGATATTTAATAAGGACAGAACAAGATTGTTGGACGCATCAAATAATTGAATGAATTGTTTTAAGCCGATGTTAAACAAAACTTTTCTAGGAGATTAAATACTTCTTGGTAAGTGCTGATTTATATTGTCTACTAATTTTTAGCTTGTCTCCACCTACGTGCACAATGTTCTGTGTCACGGATAATCGTTCTAAATAATTAAAATTTATAATGGCACTTTGACTGATTCTAACAAAGTTCTCAGGGATTATTTTTGCAAATTCATTAAGTGAAGCTCTTATATAATATACTTTTTGATTTGTCTTAATATTTAGGTATTTACTATCAACCTCAATGTATTTTATATCATCTACAATCACTTTTTCTAAGAAATTACCTGACCTTGCAAGTATGTATTTTTTAAGATTATGTTTTTTTTCTCTGTTTAAGAATTCCTCAATATGAAATTTTAAATCTTTGCGTTTGCTTTTTGACTGTATAATTTTAAAGTTTTCATAATTATATTCCTCTACAGATATTGATTTTTCACTATTAAAAATAAGGACTAAAATACCTTTCTGGTTAGTTGAGACCTTTTCCATAATAGCTCGAAATTTTTCTTCATTTTCACTATGATAATTATATATGAAAACATCAACTTCATAGGCTTTAATAAAATCCTCTAAATAATTATAATCTGAGAATGGAACGACTGTAGATATGCCACATTTTTTCAGTAAAGTCACTTGGTCCTGACTTTCCGATTGATTTTCATTGAGTAGGCAACCTTTGAGGGAAGAAAGATTCATGTTGAAAGTTTCATAATAATAAGAATCCCAATGCAAATGAATTTATAAATCCAAAGTATATTTTTTATGATTAAATCGAGAAAATCTGATCGCTTAAATGACCAACGGTAGGCATTTCATGATCAACGGTAGTTTTACATGTTTAACGGTTAGTAAATGTGATGCCTTAAGAACTAATAACCAAAAACCTGCTCATATTTCAAATTCAACCAAAATAATACTGAATTAGGACAGCATACAACAGGATGAGTATATTTAATATTATAAAAAAATGTAATATGTTAGTTTTGATTATTGTTTGTAAGGAGTAAGTTTTGATATATTAAAAGCTGATTGATTTACAAATCCAAAAACTACTTTATTCCCTCCCTCCGATTTTATCTGATTAATAAGCAGATATAAATAACCTTATTTCATTGTATTTGACCATACCTACCTATAGAATATTAGTAGACCAGAAATAATATCTGGCTAACAAAAATTCTCACTGTTACAAAGTGTAATAGATGCATGTATTTCTTATCCAGTGTCAAGTTGTAACGAATTAAAAACCCTTTTTCAAACTTCACACATGTTAAAAACTACTGGTAGGTATAAGAATTTATTATTCTTATTTTGTCTATTTTATTCACTCGGATCATATGCACAGTTCGATTGTCCCACAGAGCCATTTACAGGAGTAGCTTCTCAAGATAGTGAAGGTACTTGTGGTTATTTTCTATCATTTACTGTTCCATTTGAAAACTGTACTTCTGGTACAACCACTGTTAGTCATAGGATTAATGGAGGCACTTTCATACCTGGAAATACTGTCACCTTCAATTTTCCAGTGGGAACTAATACTGTTCTTTTAGTAAGAAGTTGTGGAGGAGAAAGTTTCGGAGAATGTACTGTTACTGTAATCGTAACTACACCTCCGCCAGTATGTAATGCTCAGGATGTAACCATATGTTTAGATGAGATGGGTAATGCATTACTGAATGCAGAAGATGTTGACGATGGAAGTACTAGCACTTGTTCTACTCTATCTTACGCAGTCACACCATCAGAATTTGATTGTTCATCTTTATCTCCTCAGTCAGTTACATTGACAGTAACTAATACCGAAGGATTGTCTTCCAGTTGCAATGCATTGGTATTCATAGAAGATAAAATAGCACCAGTCTGTAATGTCCAAAATATTACTCTTCAAGTCGATGCCGCAGGTAATGTCCCATCAATCACCTTTGCAGATATAGATGATGGGAGTTTTGATAATTGTTGTTTTACTTCTGAGATATCACAGACTAGCTTTGATTGTAATTCTACAGGATGTGGAGGCACAGGAGCTCGTCAGATGATGGCAAATCCAATATTCATTACTCTTAGAGATTGCTCCAATACAGAGTTGATGGATGATTGTACAGCTATGGTTACAGTAGAAGATAATGTTCCGCCTATATGTATGGCCATGGATATTACGGTCGATCTTAGTGCTACATCTGGAACGGCAACTGTATTTGGTTCTCAGATAAATAATGGAAGTACTGATAACTGCCCTAATATTTCGTTCTTAATAAATGGCGCCTCTTCATTAAATCTTACATGTAATGATATTGGAGACGTTCCCGTGACCTTGACAGTCACTGATGTCTGTGGAAATTCTTCTGACTGCACAGCTGCTGTTGCTGTTGTTGCTCCTGTCGGTGGTATCACTTGTATGACACAAGATATAACTGTTGATCTGGATGTAACTGGTAATGCGAGTATCTCTGCTGGGATGATAGATAACGGTAGTTTTTCAGCTTGTGGAGAAATCACTTTAGCAGTAAATCCCACCATGTTTGATTGTACAAATATTGGAGAAAATACAGTTATTTTAACAGTAAGCGATCTTACGGGATCTGCTAATTGTACAGCAACGGTTACTATAGAAGATAATATTCTGCCAGATTGTGTAGCTCGACCTATTACGCTCAGTGTCGATGCTAATGGTAATACACCAACAATCACCTTTGCAGATGTAGATGGTGGAAGTTCTGATAATTGTTGCTTTACTTCTGAGATATCACCGAGTAGCTTTGATTGTAGCTCGATAACTTCTTGCGGAGGTGGAGATCCGCCAATTCCGAATATCGTAACTATTACGCTTACTGAGTGTAGCAACTTAGAAGCTCAAAGTACTTGCGAGTCTATAGTAACAGTGATAGATAATATACAACCTATATGTGAAGCTATGGATATTACTGTCACTTTAAGTTCTACAACAGGTACTGTAAGTGTACAAGCTACTCAGATAGATGATGGAAGTAGAGATAACTGCCTACGTATTTCTTATGCTATAAATGGAGCATCATCCTTAATGCTTACTTGTAATGACATAGGAAATGTTCCAGTTACACTGACGGTGACGGATGTATGTGGTAATGCGTCTGATTGTATGGCTACAGTTACAGTCTTAGGACCAGCAAGTGGAGTTAATTGCGTTACTCAAGATATCACAGTCAGTGTAGATCAAAGTGGTAGCGCTACCATCACGGCAGATATGATAGACAATGGAAGCTCTGCTGCATGTGGAGAGGTAAGCTTATCTGTGATGCCTACAACATTTGATTGTAATAATATAGGTAATAATACAGTGACACTTACTGTAGAAGATGATTTTGGTAATAGCGGTGCTTGTAATGCAATAGTGACTATAGTAGATGAGATAGCACCGACTTGTAATGCTCAGGATGTGACGATTGATTTGGATGGGAATGGGGAAGCTGTTATTATTCCAATTCAAATTGCAGGCACCAATTCTTCGATGTACGTTACAGATAATATATTTAACTGTCCAGATTTTCTTCATTTCAATGCTGGAGATTTTGATAATGATGGTGATTTAGATATAATCGGAAATTGTTTATCTAATAATAATATAGATAGTGATAAAACTTTATACGTCAACAATGGTGACGGTACTTTTACGCAAGTTCAAAACGTTATCCCACAAACTACAATTGGTAGCCTATTTGGACATAATGATATAAAGATAGCCGACCTAAATCTTGATGGGTTACTTGATATATTTTTCGTTACTATATCAGAAAATAGTACCTATCTAAATCTCGGAAACAATACTTTTTCACCTGTTGTCTCTTCCGTGAATAGTTTAAAAGCTGAAATAGCAGATATAAACGGTGATGGAGTTCCAGATATAATTGTAACCAACGGCGGTGTTTCAACCCAGTTATTTATTGGTGTTGGTGATGGTACATTTGTAGTGTCAACTGGAAATTTAGGAAATTTCACAGGTGCTTTTCAATATTTTCAAACAGGCGATTTGAATAACACTGGACTTATAGATATAGTAGCATTAGACAGTAATGGGGACATTACAATTTTTGAAAACAACGGTTCAGAAAATTTTACTATTCATAACTCAGTAATACAATTAGGAACGGATTACTTTGAATTGATTGATTTAAACAATGATGGAATATTAGACTTTCAATTAGATAATATTTCAGTTTTTAATACTGGCGTATTGCCTGTATTTGATACTAGTGATCCAACCTTCTTCATCGATAATTCTACTATAGTGGCCACACCAGAGGCCAATTGTGATGTAGGACTCTTCCAAGGAGAATTATATAATATGATCGCTGGAAGTAATGAAAATAACGTATTCCACGGTGATTTCAATTCTGATGGGCAAAGCGATGTTTTGTTTCAAGGATGCACTTCTGGTGTTTTTAATACAAATGTCTTTTTGACGAGTTTGGAGAGTTTACCCCCAGGTTTCACAGACAACTGCCCTAATCCGATAGTAGAATTATCACAGAGTTTATTTACCTGTGCTGACAAGTCGGAAATCAATACTGTGACAATAACTGTAACCGATGCATCTGGTAATACCTCCGAATGTACATCTATGGTAACGGTAGAAGATAATATCCTACCAATATGTAGAGCAAAAAATATAACCGTAGAACTCAACAATAGCAGTTATACATTGAGTGCTGGAGAAATAGATAATGGAAGTACTGACAACTGCGCAGTCAACCTCTCTATTCCACCCACCACTTTTAATTGTAGTAATCTCGGATCTAATACAGTGACACTTACGGTAGCTGATAATTGTGGTAATTCTGCAACATGCATGTCAGAAGTAACCGTTCAGTCTAACGCTATGCCATCATGTATTACGCAAGATATTACGATCTCATTAGACAATGACGGACTAGTAAGCTATGTAGCAGCTGATATAGACAATGGCAGCTCTGCAGAGTGTGGACCAGTAACACTATCAGCTACACCTACAACTTTTGATTGTAATCAGACAGGTAATAATACGGTAACACTTACAGTCATGGATGACAATAGTAATAGTAGTTCTTGTTTGGCTATAGTAACTGTAGTAGATGAGATAGCACCTATATGTATGGCTCAGGATATAACGGTATCGTTAGATGAAATGGGTATGGCAACAATCACGTCTGCTGATGTATCTGATAATGATATCTGTGATGATAGTCCAATAGCGGGAATTGTTAACGCCATTGATCGTTTAAATCCATGTGATCCAAATGATTTTGGTGTTCTTGGAATAAGAGTTTTATTTGGAGGTACTCCACCTTATACTCAAATAAATTGGTATGATCCTTCTTTTAACCTTATACCTCCATCTGGATTTAATTTAAATGATTCAACTACCTCTCCTAACTTATTAATTCCTGGGTTTCATTATTTAGAGGTAATTGATTCTCAAGGATGTAGTCTTATTAAAGCAGGAATAGTTGGGGTTCAAAATATTTCTTCTAATGTTCAACATCCAATTACAGGAAGTGACGGAGCTATCTTCCTTAGTCTCGACGGTTTTACAAATCCTATTTTTTCTTGGAGTAATGGAGCAAATACTTCATCAATAACGAATCTAACTGCTGGAAACTATGAAGTAACAGTTACATCAGGAAATTGTAGTGAAATTTTAAGTTTTGACTTGAATAATGGAATGGGGAACGAGTCTTTTAGTAATGATTTCCCGCCATTTCCGCCTATTTTAGATTTTCCGAGTAATGAAATCTCTAGTATTTCAGACAATTGCTCCATACAATCAATAGACTTATCTAATGATAAATTCAGTTGTGCTAACATCGGTCCAGACAATCAAGTCACAGTAACAGTCACCGATGCATCAGGAAACACATCCTCATGTATCTCCAATGTAACAGTCCAAGATACTATAGCACCTATGTGTGCTATTGGAGCAGATATAACAGTACAGTTAGAGCCAGGACAGTGTGATACGATACTTGCCCTTACACCACCTACAGTAATTGACAATTGCGACCCTAATCCGTCATCTACGATCATAGGACAATTTGGAACTACGACGGGAGGGACTATGGATTGTCCTATAGATATATTATTCGTCATGGATAATAGTAGTAGTATTGATGCGACAGAGTATAATCAGATGGAGGCCAGCGCCTTAGCAGAAAAGAATTTAATAGCGGCAGCCTTTCCTAATTCAAGGTTTGCCACGGTACATTATTTTGGTAGTTGTGGAGAAGAGCTCCATATTGAAAATGACTTCATAGACGCGACTAATATTACGTCGATTGTAAGACAAGGTTCAGGTAATGATGATCTAAATGTTGCGTTGGGATTAGTAATGAAAGCCTTAGATGGCGTTGCTGACCCAGATTTATTTGGTGGATTTTTGAATAAAGATCCTGCGAGTAAGTTTTGTGTAGTTGTTTTTACAGATGCGCCTCAAGGTTTGCCTTTGGGCCCTTGTACGGTTTCGGCCTTGATACCTTACGATAATCGGAATATGTTAGCAGCTAATTATGGTGCTAATTTCACAGTGGTACATTTTGACCCAAGTGCAACTGTGGATCCAATCTCAGCTTCTATAGCTTCTGTAGGAGGTACATGGAATGGGGCAGTAGATAATAATGTAGGTGATCCAGATAATGGCGTGTTACCGAGACAATATATACCTGCTACATTTGGTACAATTAATTTAGATTTATTATCAGCTATTCCACCATGCAGTACACCTATAGATACATTTGCGATAGGGTCTCATTCCATACAGTATGAAGTAGAAGACCAGTCAGGTAATACTGCACTATGCTCTTATGATATAGAAATATTAGAATACGTTCCACCAGGTATTACCTGTATCGGGCAGATTAATTTTTCTCTTGATCCATTATCATGTAGCGGATCGCTGACACCGAGCATGCTGATTACGACAGAAGTAGGTTGTATAGATAGTTGTGCTATTACGGTATATGATAGCTATGGTAATGAGGTACCTAACTTTTTTGATGAGACAGATATCAATCAGACTTTTTCTTACCAAGTTTGTTGCGGTGGTCTTTGCTGCTGGGGTAATGTACTTGTAGAATATAAGTTTGTGCCACAGCTGGACTGTAATGGTCCAGTCGATATATCATGCAGTGCATTTGATCAATTAGACACACCTGATCTACCTACGATCACAACTTGCTTACCCTTAGAGTATGAAGTTAGATTAATAGGAGAAGTCAGAGAGTCCTTAGATTGTCACGAGCGATATGCATCGATTGTAACCAGAACTTATGGCGTCATAGATGCCGATGGTCAGGTAGTCAACGAATGTGTGCAAGTCTTCAATGTACTAAGAGTAGATCTCACGAACATAACATTCCCACCAAGCACTTCCATAAGTTGTAGTGATGACAGATATATATACTATGACTTAGAAGGGATTCAAGTCCCTATCCCATGGGTCAATACAGGATCAGGTTCTATGTGTGTTCCTACTAATATTGATGTTGGGGTACCTTTGCAGTGTAGTGGGGGAGAGATAGAGTTTGTTGATTCAGGGCAGAGTATTGGTAATGGAGACTCATTCGGTATTTCATTAGGAGATATAGATGATGATGGCGATTTAGATGCAGCTGTTGTCAATAACAATGGTACTAATAAAGTTTGGATAAATAATGGAGGTGTATTTACTGACTCAGGCCAATCATTAGGATCTGATGGAGATGATATTGAATTAGTAGATGTAGATGTAGATGGCGATTTGGATGTATATATTGTTTCTGCAATTGGAGCTAATAGGTTATTCATTAATAACGGAGGAGTTTTCACTAATTCAGGTCAAAATTTGGGTAGTTTCTCAATTGATGTAGAGTTAGGAGATTTAGATGGCGATGGCGATTTGGATGCATTTGTAGCTAATGCGGGCAGTCAACCGAATAAAGTCTGGAGAAACGACGGTGGAATATTCACAGATTCAAATCAAAATATTGGGAACTCAAATTCACAAGGAGTAGAGTTAGGAGATATAGATGGCGATAGCGATTTAGATGCATATGTAGCTAATGGCGGTCCAAATAAAGTATGGATTAATAATGGAGGTTTGTTTAGTGATTCAAATCAGAGTTTGGGTAATGATGGTTCTATTAAAGTATCCTTAGGAGATACAGATGGCGATGGCGATTTAGACGCATTTGTTGTTAATACAAGTTCTAATAAATTATGGATAAATAATGGCGGAATATTTAGTGATTCAGGTCAAATTATTGGGACTAATGATCGTGATATAGAGTTAGGAGACTTAGATGGCGATGGCGATTTAGATGCATTTGTGGCAAGCTTAAGTGATAATAGTATTTGGATGAACCATGAAGGGATATTCGTTGAATCAGATCAAGATTTTCCATTTATTTTTTCACCTGATGCTGAATTAGGAGATATAGATGGCGATGGCGATTTGGATGTTTATGTGGCAAATTTCGGATTTAATCAAGTATTGCTTAATAACACAACTCCACTAACCTGTGCTCCCTTCATCCCATCCACAGGAGCCAGTGAGGTAGACAATACATGTACAGTAGTACCAGTAGATGGCAATACTCAGCAATTATGTAACTTAATTGTAACATACACAGATATTTTGATACCAGGCACACCATGTCGTAAGAAGATCATGCGACAATGGGAAGTGATAGAATGGTGGTGTAGTGGTGATAGTATAGTCGGAGACATTCAGCAGATAGAATTAATAGATGATGAAGCACCGACGATAGTATGTCCACTTGACTTTACAGTAAGTACAGATGACGATTGTGCAGGATCGGTTAATATACCAGCAATCCAAGCGACAGATGAGTGTGGAAATAACGGTGTGATCGTATCAGTAGATTATCCATTAGGATTCTTAAATAGTAATGGAGGAGAAGCAGTCTTAGAGGTAGGTAATAACTTGATCAGATATATAGTAGCAGATTCATGTTACAATGATACGACGTGTGTGGTCAGAGTGTTAGTACAAGATAAAACAGAACCAGTAGCGATATGTGAGCAGAATACAGTAGTAGGCATCAGTCAGTCAGGCAATAGTTTCATATTCGCTGATGCATTAGATGATGGTTCATGGGATGAGTGTGGCTTAGACAGATTTGAAGTAGCAAGAATGGATAGCAGCTGTGTAGCCTCAGATACATTGTTCAGTGATAAAGTAGCCTTCTGTTGTACAGACGTAGGACAAGAATTGATGGTTATCTTCAGAGCGATAGATAAAGGCGATAATCATAATGATTGTATGGTAAGAGTAGAAGTACAAGATAAGCAAGTGCCATTAGTGACATGTCCATCTAATGATACTATAGACTGTAGAGTGCCATATGACTTAGATAATTTATCATTGACATTTGGCGGTCCAAATCTGGATGACAATTGTCCATCGACACAGAATATTATAGAAGATATCACAGCTGACGTCAATCAGTGTGGCATAGGAACGATATTCAGAAAGTTGAATCTATATGATGCAGATACTGTATCGATACTAAGACAATGTGTACAGACGATAACAGTGATGAATGATACACCGTTCTTACTGACACAGATACAGTGGCCATTGGACATTGATACGGTAAGCGTATGTATGACATCTGACCTTAAGCCAGAAGATCTACCTACATTGAGTAGCTTCCCTACATTCTTAGGAGGTGACGATCAGTGCAGTCTATTAGGCTATGATTATGAGGATGAAATATTCGCAGGAAGCGGCTTAGGAGCATGTGCATATATAGAGAGGACATGGACAGTCATTAACTGGTGTGAAGAAATTAATGGTGTAACTACTCAGATGATAGATCCGACAGGACCTCAGATTATCACACTTAAGAAAATTAAAGCACCACAGATAGAGACCGTAGGTCAGGATACAGTTATCGTAGAGACAACTAAAATCGATTGCTCCAGTGATACGATAATAGTAGTAAGAACAGCAATCGATGATTGTCCTAATGCTCTTGACTGGACTTATACCATAAGAGATATAGAAGACAATGTTGTAGCTACAGGAATAAGTGACACCTTAGTAGAAGTATTAAATGCAGGCAACTACAAAGTAACATGGACAGTCAATGATTTCTGTGGCAACAGAGACATACATGTACAAGATCTGCAAGTCATTAATACGAAGACACCGACGCCAGTATGTATTAATGGCCTTAGTGGAATGTTAGTCGCATGGGATTCTACAGGAGACGGTATGATAGACTCTAATACATTTGAGTTATGGGCAAGTGATGTAGATGGCGGTAGTTACCATACATGTGATAATGATATTGCATTAAGCTTTACACCAGATACAACAGTGACAAGCATTATGTTCACATGTGATAGTGTGGGAATCAGACCTATAAGGTTGTATGTAACAGATGTAGTGACAGGAATGCAAGATTACTGCAGCACATTTATCAATGTACAGGACAATGGCAATTGTAATTTACTGGGTACACGAGTAGCTGTAGAAGGAGAAGTTCATACAGAAGAATTAGAGAAAGTTGATAATGTAGAAGTGGGCTTAGGTAATACAGGCATCATGGATATGACAGAAGAAGATGGTTTATATGCATTCAGAGATATGCCGATGGGAGGGAGCTACGCAGTAGAGCCGACTAAGGACGTCGACTATCTTAATGGTGTCAGTACATTAGATATCATAATTATACAAAGACATATCTTGAATCAGACGCCACTAGAAAGTGCCTACAAGATGATAGCAGCAGATGTCAATAATAGTCAAGATGTGTCAGCGATAGATCTTATAGAGTTGAGAAAGCTGATCTTAGGCGTGTATGATGAATTACCAGATAATGACAGTTGGAGATTTGTAGATGCAGAGCATACATTTGTTGATGTATTGAATCCATGGTTGATAGATGTGCCTGAGAATTATATGATAGGTAATCTAAGTTCAGATATGGTTATCGACTTTGTAGGTGTAAAAGTAGGAGATGTCAATGGCAGTGTGATCGCTAATGCTAATACTAAATCATTGGATACAAGATCATCAAGATGGAACCTTGAGTTTGTGATAGAAGAACAGCAGATTGAGAAAGGAGAGATACAAACTGCATATGTAAGATCAAGTAGTTATGAGTATATTAATGGCTGGCAAGGGACGATAGAGTTTGATGCAGATAAGATAGAAGTATTAGAAATCAGAAGTGATAAGCTAATCTGGACGGCAGACAACTACAATATGGCAAGTCAAACGGAAGGCTGGGTATCTATGAGTTACCATGACCATAAAGCAAGAACGATATCACAATCTGATGTTGTATTAGAGATCAGATACAGAGCTAAAGAAGATATTAATACAGATGGCTTATTCGAGATGACTTCACTTGTGACGCCACAAGAAGGATACAGAAATAATGAGATTGTCAATGTTGAATTAAGATATGTGAAATCTGGTAATGCAAAGATTACAGCGGTTTTTCCTAATCCATGGATAGAACAAGCGACGATAGAATTCTATATGCCAGAGACTGCAGAAGTAAGATGGGAGTTCTATGACGTGACAGGAAGATTACTCTATACGAATAAAGATATGTATAGCGCAGGCGACAACACTATGTTGATAAAGAGAAATGATATTAAAGCATCAGGAATTGTGTATGCTAAGATGACAACAGATACTCATACATCTGAGTACAAAATGATGTTGGTTGATTAATGGAAGTAATATTAATTATAATCGACATCAATAAAAAGTAATTCGTTAGCACTGAATATTTCTAACCTCGACAGCGTAAGCTCGTCGGGGTTTTTTTAGTTAATAGCAAAGCTCTCTAATTATAAGTTTTGATAAGCCTCTTTGACTTTAGTTCATCGAGGTTTTTAGTTTTTGATAATAAGTAACTAAGTCGGCACTTTCCGGATTCCACCTAATTTCTACCTAATTAGGACAAAATATGTTTAGATAACACATATACGTATTATATATATTTATATATGTATTATGTTAGAGTATTATTCTGTGATAGCAGTACAGCGATTAGGTCACAACTATATATTAGTTGTTCTAAGATTGTACTTAAATAAACTCAGAATTATTAATCTCAGATTATAAAGCTGGGGATAAAGCGATTCCTTTCGAAGTGATAGGAAAACTAAAAGGAAGCGACCTTGAGGGTAGAAAATACGAACAACTAATGCCTTTGGCACTTCCCCACGAAGATGCAGATCAAGCATTTAAAGTAATATTAGGAGATTTTGTAACCACGTCTGATGGTACTGGAATTGTACACATAGCGCCTACATTTGGTCAAGATGATGCAAAAGTTGCTAAA
>ENA-ORXM01004052-ORXM01004052.1-marine-metagenome-genome-assembly--contig:-NODE-4052-length-13466-cov-3.942938_pt1 | contig 13466 bp, 11 predicted proteins | sample MGYA00237867_ERZ511480 | MGnify/ENA primary metagenome ERZ511480 (study PRJEB26309, sample SAMN06266103) | marine metagenome | isolation source: Algal blade | place: United Kingdom:Sidmouth, United...
AGCCTTGTCAGCAGATGAAGCTATATCAAAAATCTTAACTGGAGCAGGTGTTTTAAGTAAATCTGAATTAGCAGGAGAGCGTATGTTCACTGCTTTGGAAGCAAATGCAGTAGACAATCCACAAGAGGATGAGCATTCTTGTTTTGCAGATAATACACACCGTGATATTATTACCAATGCACAAGGTATTACCAATATATTGTCAGGAACATACACCAGTGTTTCAGGTGGTTTGGTTGGAAATGCACAATATTCTATTATTACATTAGTAACAAAAGTAGATGCCATTAAGGGAACCGATTTGTCTACAAAAAGTGCTGCTGCTACTTCTAAAGTCTTGGCTATTCCAGCCCCTTTTGACAAAACAGTAACGGAAGAAAATGTAAATGACAATGGACCTGTTTTGCAAGCAGTAACGGCTTTGCAAGCTCAAGGAGATGCGATTGCAGAAGCTGCAACTGTTTTAGGTCTAACGATCAGTACCGAATTACCTGAATAAAACTAGCGTTAAATTTTATTAGAGTTTTAACTCAGCAATCGTTTTCGGTTGCTGAGCTTTTTAGTTTTAAATGAATAGATCAATATTATGAAACTTCAACTTCATTTTTGTTTATTAATAATAGTAGCAATTAGTTTAAATGCCTGTCAAAAAGAAAGCGTGCTTTACGCTGAAGAGGGCGAAGAGTTAGCAGGTGGTGCAACGACTTTTTTTAATAACTCTCGAAATGCGTTTAGTTTTTCGGCACCAAATTTAAAAGGGCTACAAGCTTTACAATTTACAACAGGAAATTCTTTTTTTAATCAAAGTTGGGTAAGTGCGGTAGCTTCGACAACAGGGCGAGACGGTTTGGGACCTTTATTTAATGAGACTGCTTGTTCTGGCTGCCACTTTAAAGATGGGAGAGGTCGCACGCCTCAGTTTGGAGAAACATTTGGTCATGGAATGTTGATTCGATTAAGTATACCTGGAGTCGATCAGCATGGTGGCCCTTTGGCAGCTCCCATGTATGGAGGACAGTTAAGTCCTGGAGGCATTAGTGGAATACAAGGAGAAGGGACTTTTGAAATTCAATATACCGAAATGATAGGAACTTACGAAGATGGTACAACTTATTCTCTGCGAAATCCTACTTATACTTTTCATGACTTAGCCTATGGTAATCTAGATAATAACCTTCTTTTTTCTCCTAGAGTTGCGAATCAAATGGTTGGAATGGGCTTGTTAGATGCCATTGAAATTAGTGCTATCAAAGCTTTTGTAGATGAATCAGATATAGATGGAGATGGCATTTCGGGCAAAGCGAATTTGGTTTATAATCGAGCAACTAATTCCATGGATTTAGGACGTTTTGGTTGGAAAGCTGGACAGCCTAACGTGCGACAACAAGTTGCAGGGGCTTTTGTAGGAGATTTAGGAATTACATCTACTTTATTTCTGGATGAGAATCATACTAATTTACAAACAGATTGTCAGAATGTTCCAAATGGTAATAATAGTAATGGTTATGAGTTGGATGACCAAACCTTAGATCGAGTAGAGTTGTACTCTAGTACTTTAGCGGTTCCTGGACGAAGAGAATGGAAAAGTCAAGAAGTACTTCAAGGAAAAGCACTCTTCTTAAAAGCCAACTGCCAAAAATGCCATGTACAAAAATATACGACAGGAACACATCCAAAGTTTGATGCTTTATCCAATCAAACTATTTATCCTTATACTGATTTGTTGTTGCATGATATGGGAGAAGGCTTGGCAGACAACCGCCCTGAATATCTAGCAGATGGTCAAGAATGGCGAACAGCGCCTCTTTGGGGAATTGGTTTGATCGAAACCGTTAATGGACATACGGAACTGTTGCACGATGGACGTGCTCGAAACATTGAAGAGGCTATTCTCTGGCATGGGGGAGAAGCTGAAGCTTCTAAAGAAAGTTTTAGAACAATGTCTCTAGAAGAACGAGAAAAGCTTGTTTTATTTGTTAAGTCTTTATAATAACTCCTTTTTAAACAATTGATATGCGTACATTTTTGAAATTCTTTACGATTCTTTTAGTTATAGGCTTGTTCAGTCTAATTGCTTGCAAAAAACAGCAGGACTTTGATAAAGAAGCAATGTTAAGTGGAATTATAACAGAATCTATTTTACCTAGTTATCAACAATTATCAATAGATCACCAAAGCTTAGAAACCACGTGCATAAATTTTGAACAAAACCCTAGTACAACGAGTTTAGAACAAGTACAAGAAGCTTGGAAAACGACCATGCAATCTTGGTCTGTAGTCGAAATGTTGGTTTTTGGACCAGGTCGAGAGAATTATAGATATACAAAATTAGATAATACACCTATTAAATCCACTTTTATTGAGAATGCTATTGCAGATACCGTTTTGATTGATTCTCTGTATATAGTGGATAGAAGTTCTTATACCAAGGGCTTGGCAAGCATTGAATATCTTCTTTTTGATGCCAATAGTAATCCATCCAACTTATTGAATCTTTATCAAACAGATGCCAATAAAGAAAGACGTTTTGCCTATTTATTAAGCTGTATTAAGAATACTAAAGCCTTAATCAATGAGCTTAAAATGGAATGGAGTGGTGTTTATGGAACGACTTTAAGTCAAGGAGTAGGCAATTCTAGCCAGGAGGGAATTGCTGCTTTTAGTAATGCGATTGTGCACATGAGCCAAACACTTGCTGTTAAAAAATTAGCCAAACCTTTAGGAAAAGAGAGTGGGAATCAGTTGTTACACCCTGAATATTTAGAAAGTCCCTATGCACATTTTTCGTGGGATATAATTTTGTATAACCTAAAAGGAATTCAACAAATATTTGGAACCAGTGATGCTGGTTTAGGAAGTTATTTAAATTACTTGGTGAATGACGATGCTTTGACAACAGGTATCGTTGAACAGGCTAAAAAAATAGAAACACTAATCAAAGCAAGGCAATTGACTCTGTTTGATGATTTAACCACCAATACAGCAGAAGTAGAAGCAATTTACCAAGAAATGAGTCAACTTTATATTGATTTAAGTGGGAGTGTTGCAACTTACTTTTCTATTACTATTTTGGCGAATCCTGATGATGGGGATTAATCAGTAAATATTTTTTCCATGAGCACATATTTAACCCCTTCTTTGGTGAAATTTTTAGAGGTCTGAACCATTCCAAATTTTTCATAAAATGAAGCTTTATCTACTCTAGCATTACACCATAACTTTTGAATTTTTTGCTTGGAAATAACCTGTATTAAATGATTTAGTAAAAGAGTACCATATCCATTTCCTTGTTCAGAAGCTTTTGTTGCAAATTTTCTAAATTGGGCAGAACCATCTTTAGTAAATAGAGATACAACAGAAACAATATTTGAATTTTTCCAAAGCCCAAAATGTAAACCTTCTTCATCATTATTTAGGATTACAAATTCTTTTGGCTTGTTTGGCCACATCACTTGATGTCTAATATCATGAGTTTCTTGTGCGTGTATTTTTTTAATTTTTATACTCATTTCAGTTTTAGAAGGTACTTCTATTTTTAGAAAGTTGACAACGTTGGTTCTATGCCGTGCGAAAGCTCAAAGATAGAAAGAATAAGTACCTGTAAAGAGCAAAATCGCAGATTTTACTCAGAAATTTTTCTTCAAGTCGGAGTAAAATTTGCGATTTTTCGTTTTAAAGCCTAAGATGAGGTTCTTTTTTTAGCCTTAAATCAGCATGGGCATGAACACTTTGTTGTCCTCCGTTTTTTAAGGTTCTGAATTTTATAGCATTGCTGACTCTAGCAGCTTCTTTTTCTCTAGTTTCTTTGTCTTTTTTTATAGAAGCAGCTTGTTTTTAATCACTAATTTCCACCAATAGATAGCAGGAATTAGATTGCCTAAATGAATATCTAAACGATACTTCAATTAAATGAAAAAGCGGCTTGAATTAGTACCCAAACCGCTATTATTTATACACATTGTTGTGCTTAGTACTTTTTTTATTTTTTTGTTTTCTTATAGTGTTTTATCATTTTACCAAAATCTTTGCCCTTTCTGCGTTTTTCGGCTATGGTTGATTCATAATGTTCTTTTTCTCGTTCCATTTTCAAAAAGTTCTCGAAATACGATTTCTCTATCTGTCCATTATCTATTGCTAGTTGAACTGCACAACCAATTTCAGAAGTGTGGGTGCAATCTGAAAATTTACAACTTTGTGCCAAGTCGTATATTTTTTCAAATGTACTTTCTATTCCTAGTGAACTATCCGTAATACCTACTTCTCGCATTCCTGGATTGTCAATAAGTATGGCTCCATTTATCATAGGAATTAATTCACGATGTGTTGTAATGTGTTTACCTCTATCAATACTTTCGCTAATAGTGGCCGTTTTCATTCGACTTTCTCCAGTCAAGTTGTTAATCAAGGATGATTTTCCCACGCCTGATGAACCAAGAAGGCAATATGTCTTTCCTTTATGGAGAAGTTTTTTCAATTTATCTATTCCTGCCTTTGTTTCATTACTTACATGGGTAAGAGGAATATTTTTAACTCTGACTTTTATTTTGTTGAGCAAATCATTCAAGTTCTGTTCGTCCGTTAAGTCCGTTTTGGTAATAACTATTATCGGCTCAATTTTAGAAGAATAGCAAAGAGTTAAATATCGTTCTAATCGATTAATGTTAAAATCTCTGTTTACCGATTGCACAACTAATCCATAATCGATATTGCTGGCAATTATTTGCAACTCACCAAACTTGTTTACAGCTTGCCTTGAAAGAGTTGTAAATCTAGGTAAAATACTATGAATGATAGCAAAGTTTGTTTCATGAATTATCAAAGAAACCCAATCTCCAACGGCTGGAAAATCTTTACGACTTTTGGCAGAAAATCTTAAATTTCCTGTGATCTCTGCTTCAAATTCACCTTTTTCATTCTTCACAATATACCTTTCCTTGTGTTCGGCTATTACACGTCCAATTTCAAAGTCTTTAAGGTTGTTATTGATTCTAAACTTTTCGAAATAATTATTATATCCTAAATCTTGAATTGTCATATTTCCTTGTTATTATTAATTCACTTTTCTAGTTTAATTTAATTACTTTGGTTCTTTCATTTACTAAAGTTTCAAACCGATTCAATTCTTCTACATTTTTGATTTCATAGTGCATTGGAATAGTAATTTGGGGGCTAATTTTATTTACCATCTTAGCAGCCTCCTTCCAGTTCATTGTTAGGTTATCTCCTCCAATTGGAACCAAGGCGACATCAATGCCACATAGTTCTTCCATTTCAGAAATATAGTCCGTATCTCCTGCATGGTAAATTTTGAAACCATTTTTTAAGGTAATTATATAACCTACATTTTCTTTCGATTTAGGGTGTGCTTTAATCCATAAAAAAACAGATTTTGTATTGTAGGCAAAAGTTGCCTTGATGCTAAACTCTTTAAATTGTAATTGTTGATTAGGCTTTACGACTTGGATTTTGTTTTTGACATCTATCAATTTTTTTGAAACTCCTTTTGAACAAACAATCTTTGTTTCATCCTTTAAAAGGTTTTTAATATCCTTTAAAGAGAAATGGTCTGGATGAGCATGAGTTATCAAAATATAATCTGCTTGCTCTGCATTCTTAATTCCTACTGGGTCGATGTAAATAACCTTATCATCAACCTTCATCTGAAAGCTTGAAGGAAAAAAGTGTGACTTGTTTACTTTGATTGCTCCCCAAGTTGTTAGAGTTCTATTTTCTCCAATAGTTACGTTTTGAGGTATCGGATTTCTTTTTTCGCTTATTTTTACTTTTACCATGGTACAGCCTTGATTAATTAATAAAGCCAAGCAGAGTATTAAAAAGTGTAATCTGTTTGTCCGCATTTGTAATGAATATTTTACAAAGTTAAATATCCTCAATGTCAAACTTTAGACGCTTCCGTCTAATCTGATTCTTTTTTTGAGTTTTGGAAAAGAAACACCATTTTACGAATATTTGCGAAGTATTCTTTTAGCCAATCTTGGTTCAAAGTATCATAGGTGATTTGAAGGTAAAAATTTTCCAAACTAAGGTGCAATACCATTTTAGCTAGCGGACTATTTCCTGATAATGAAATTATATTTTTCCATACTGGCAATAGTCCTTGAATTGAGAATTGATTTATTTGAGATAAACAATATTTGAATTCTTGATTATCTCTGTGAATTCTTAGTTGACGATTAAACAATAAGTCAATTTTATGTTCGATAATAATTGATATTAACTCTTCCTCATTCTTTGCATTTGATTCTTTTGCCGAAATATTTTTTGCTCGGCTTAAGTGAAACTCCAATAAGCGTTCTGTAAAAGTTTCTAAATCAGCAAACAAATGATAAAATGAAGATTTATTCTTTCCAACTTCTTTAGATAATCTTTCTATCTTAAGTCTTTTTGGCCCCTCATAAGCAAAATACTTATAGCCTGTTTCTAACCATATTTTTTCTATTTCTCTCATTTATAAAAAAAGAAAAGTTTTGACTGATTTATATTCATTGAATGAGGTTTTGTATTAAGCACAGCGTAAATGCATATAATGTGTGGGAAGGGCAACGCTGTTTCCCACGTTTACCAATATAGCAAAATTTTGCCTTCTTTGAAAATCCGAATTTATTTTTACAACTTCTTGTAATGCAAGATTTAAAGCAACTGTATAACTAAGCATTAGTTTTAGGTTCGTTTTTTTGAATTGTCCACCATGTGAGCGCATACGCTTCGAGAGCAAGCAAAGGAAAAAATCACCAAATTGCAGATTTTGTGGAGCTAAAAGGAGACCTAAATTTTGCTTTTTAAAGCTCCTTCATTGACATATGCCCATTGTTAGCACTAGTTTTTTATACTAGTATGTATGCGATTTATTTCTATTTGTGATTTGGGTTTTCCCATATCAGCAAATCATCAATCCTTTCTATTCCCCAATTCATGTGTTGATTTATTTTTATCACTCGTTCAGATAACTTGTTCAATTCGTTCTTAGCCTTTCCAATAGCGATTTTTAATCCCCTTAAATCAACTTTTAAACTTACGTCTGGAGGTGTTGGCTTAAAAGCCTCATCATAATCACTAACAGAAAAATCAAAAAATACGTTATTACACCAAAATGTGTAATTTGGTGCTGGGATTCCTTCATAATAGGATTTTTTCTTTAGCGATAACTTCTCCCAATAAAAAATATCACTTAAATCGCCACAGGATTGTGGAAAATATTTATCTTCTCCGTCTATTTTGAGTACATATCCTCCCAAAAAACAACTTGCTTGTTCTCTTCTTTTATATTCCCCCTCTCTTAATTCTTTTGTGTGATCAACAACAATTTTTTCAAGATTTTTATCTGAAATTTTTTGAGGCTCATAAAATGGTGACCCCTTCAAATACGGTTCAAATACGTCCTCAAAACCTGCTTTTTTTAACAAAGTACTTCTGTATTTATACCAAATATCTTGATTTTTCCAATAAGGATGTTTTTTAAGTAATTCAACCTTCTGATTATTGTATTCTATTTCAATTACTGGTATAAGTTCTATTTTCATTTTTTTATCAATTAGAAATCTGCCATTTTAAATGTTGACTCCTTAAACTAATTCGAATCTCATTGTTGATATATCTTGAATCTTAAGTATTATATGTTATGGCAGAAGTTTAGGCTATTACTAAATTTTGTTAAATGTAGGGACTTCACGACTTGTAAAAACGCTGTGTTACGTTTATTTTTTTGTTAACTGCTTTTATTCAATCGTCTAATTCCTCAATTTGGAATCCCAGTTCAGATAGAATACTAATAATTCTGTTAGCTATATCTTCGTAACTTTCTATTCTTAGGATGTTATCTAAATCGTCTAGGTCGGTACTCCATTTATGAATAGCATGGATTTTGTCAAAAATTGTAGAAATAAAGGTTTTATCTCTAGGCTTGATATTGGTTTTAAATACTGATACAATCATACCTTGTTTTCTTTGGATGTTTTATATTTAAATAAATTTTAATCTCTTGTAATCCCAATAGACTTCGTCATGAATTTAGCGTTATTGTATCTGAATGTTCAATATTTAAGTTAACGATGATTTTACCAATGACAATACGTTGTTCAAGGGAATGAATTGCACTTGGAACATCTCCCAACGAAATAGTTTTTTGAATGGCTGGCTTTACTTTTCCTTGAGCTATCATTCGAAGCACTTTTTTTATGTTTGCTGTAACCTCTTCTTCTTGAGTTAAGCTCCTAAACTGTTGTTCCCCTTTAGCATAACAACGACCAAACAATTTTACTCTAATCATATTGTAGAAATTTCCTCCGACTAATACATATCGACCACTGTCTTTTAAAGTCTTTGTGAAGTCTCTTGGACTACCAAAAGAAGCAGCATCAAATACAGCATCAAATTCATTTTTTTTCAACTCACCAACAGAAGTTTTCTTATAATCAATAATTTCATCTGCGCCCCATTTTTTGACAGCAATAGCCTTTTCAGTTGAGCAGATAGCAGTAACATGGGCTCCTTTAGCTTTTGCAATCTGTACACCAAAGGAACCAACTCCTCCAGAAGCACCATTGATTAGGACTCTATCACCTGGTTTAATTGCACAAAGTATTAATCCCATCATTGCAGCTTGACCAGAGATTGGTACTGTTGCTGCTTGTTGAAAGGAAACCTCTGCTGGCTTCTTGACCAAATTTGCAGCATTCACAATAGCATATTCAGCAAAGCCTCCACCAAGAGCTTTACGTACGTCAGCAACAATTTCATCACCCACTTGAAATCCTTCAACTCCATTACCAATTTCTTGAATAGTTCCAGTAATATCCATTCCTAGGACTCTCTTCTTCTTTTGGGGCCTAAATAAGCCAAGAACTAGTCGAATAATAAGATAGTTTGCTCGAACCATGTGCATATCAGCGGCATTGACAGACGAACATTCTACCTTTACTAGAACTTCATTCTTGTTTGGTTTAGGTATTTCTTGATTACTAACAAGCTCCATCACTTCTTGTGGTGCGCCGTACTGGCTAAAAACAATAGCTCGCATCAATTTTTTTGCAGATTTCAGATATTTCATAACGTTCAATATATTTGCCCGTATCGATTAAAGTAACAACTCTAAGCTATCTGTGATTTCTTGTTTTGTCCACTTTTATTTAAGAGAAACGAAAAAGAATTCCAGAACTAATTTTAGTTTCCTAATTAGTTTTTATCAGTGTTACTTTGTATAAATCAATACTTATAAAAAATTTATAAGGCAAAAATACAACGCATTTTGAATCTTAATTTTACATAGAAGCTCAATTATTGTGCATTAAAGCTCAATCTATATGCTGAAGGAGACATATTATATTCAGCTTTGAATATTCTTGAGAAACTAGAAGGGGTAGAAAATCCGCATTCATAACAAATTTCGCTTATTGAATTTTGAGAAGAAGCAAGAATATTTTTTGCTCGGTCTAACTTTTTGTGTCTTATATATCTTGCAGGTGAGTTGTTATATATATTGTTGAACTTTCTTTTAAAGGAGGCAAGACTATTATTTGTCATTGCTGCTAAGCGATGTAAATCTAACGGTTCATACAAGTTAGCTTCTATGACTTCCTTAAACGAAAAAGTTTTCTCTGAAAATAAACTTCTTATAATTGTGTTTAGGTTTGAAGATTCTTCAGTTTGTAGAAGTAATAAAATAATCTCTTTTAGCTTGATTGATAAAATATCTTCATTAAGTGCATTTTTATGATTGAAAAAAGTAGAAATACTCAAAAAGTATGATTGCACTAAAACGGATGCAGCTTCTTGAAAGGTATCTTTCTTTAATGGATGTTCCAATTCCTTCCAAAATTTTGGTTTTTCGTTATCGAATATTTTTTTTAGTATATTTCGATTGAAATGGACAACAATAGCATTTAAATACCCAGTGTCCATTTTTGAAAGTGTACGACTAACTGTTTTGCCACATAATGAAAGGATAACGGTTCCTTTTTTAGCTAAAAAACCTGTTTTTGTCAAGTCCTGTTCTTCTCCATCTAAAATATAGGCAAAACAAGATTCAGAAGGTAATACTAATCTCTGATTAATAGGAGCTTGTAATTCATACCACGTGAATAAGGGGGCTCCATAAAGCGAAATTTGTTTTAAATTATTATCCATATAGCTTTTATTATTCTAAATAAGATTGTTTACCCGTTTGAGTAATCGATACAAATGTTCTCTAAAAAATAAAAAATCTACTAAAATTAGAATTTTTATTTCTAGTGTAGAATACTAAAGCTCAAAATAATTTTTTTATGGTGTGGAATAAGATTTTAATAGCTTTTCCTTAATGTTTATATATTTTTCTTTTTAGCTACTATAAAATAACTAGATGCTCCTTTGTATATCTTTTCAGCGTCAATGACCTGGAAATTGCTATTTACCATTAAATCGTCTAATTCAACGCTTTTAAGTCTTCTTATAGGAATGGGTATTATGCCAATGGTGCATAATAGTCGAACTAGATGAATTTGAATGCTAACTAAAAATGACATTTTATCTCGTAAGCAAGGCGTTACGGAAATAAATGATCCTTTAGGTTTTAATAACTCATGTATTCTTTGTAATACTTTTGAGGGCTTAGGCACTGTGTGTAGCATGTTGAACGCTAGAATAACATCAAAGGATTCTTTTTTGTAGCTTTTATCAAAAATATCCGTTTGTTCAAAATTTACATTTAGGATTTTATTATCAATTGCTTTTCTTTTAGCAACTTCAATCATCTTCGATGATATATCAATTGCATGAATCTCTTTTACATGATTGGCAAGCTCACAAGATGTGGTACCCGTACCACATCCATAATCTAAAACAATATCACTGCTTTGAAGATACTTTTTAGTATTTTCCCTAGACTTGTTATGAATATATTCAAAACGCTCTTCTGTTTTATCATAATTCTTTGAAGCATTATCCCAAAAATCTTTTGATTTATTCATTTTTTGTAATTTTTTGATTGAATTTAAAATAAATACAAAGGTGCAAAGTCTTTAGAATTGGTGCTATACATCTAGGCTCAATTATTGTTTATTTTGGCTCATTCTAGGCTTTTAGAATATAGTTGGAACTTGATATGGACGGTAATTCTAATCATTCCATTTGTATGTGTTTGTCCTATATCAAGTAAATGATGGCTTTTTAATGATAGGGGGGGGGCTTCATATCATGCAACTATTTTATTCCTTGTTCTCAATAATTGCAACTAACTAGGTGCCCCTGGAAATAGTTGATTTGCAATATTTTACAGGGGCTTAGGGAGTTTTTATAAAATTTAATTTTTGCTCAAATTCGCTGTTTTGCCTCATTTCGACCTTGTTTCTAGGGGGGGGAGGAAATATAGTTTTGATTTTTAGTGGGTTAAGTTCCTAGTTAGTTACCAATACTTTTATTTGTAATTGGTGCTAATACGGAATTGAATAATTCCTGTCGTAATAAAAGTGTCTATTAGCTTTGCTGAACTACGTTTCTTCCGCTTTTTGTCTCAACTGCGAAGCACTCAGCCCTCTCCACGAATGTAGAGACGAAGTAATTAGAAAAAATATCCATCTTTCATTTGTACGACATCCTTTATTCAATTCCGTATAACTATAATATATAAAAAAAGCGAGTCATTCCAATTGGAACAACTCGCTGCTACATTATTTTAGAAAACAAAGAGACTATCTTTTATCTCTATTGTTGTTTCTATTTCTGTTTCTATCATTATTTCTATTTCTGTCCCCTCTATCTTCACGAGGTTTGCGTGGACGCTCCACATAACCTTCAGGTTTGTCCATTAGGACTTTACGAGAAAGTTTGTATTTGCCAGTACGCTCATCAATAGCTAATAGTTTTACTTTTAGAACATCACCAACAGCAACCGCATCTTCTACATTCTCGATTCTAGCCCAAGAAATTTCAGATACGTGCAATAGACCTTCTTTACCAGGCATGAACTCAACAAAAGCACCGTAAGGCATAATGCTTACTACTTTTGCGTCATATTCTTCCCCTACTTCAGCTTCCGCAGCGATTCCTTTGATAATATTTAAGGCAGCATCTACCGTGTCTTTACCAACACCAGAAATAAATACAATACCTTTTTTGTTTTCTTCCTCGATAGTAATAGTAGCTCCTGTATCCGCTTGGATACCTTGGATAATTTTACCACCAGGTCCGATAACAGCACCAATTTTGTCACCAGGAATTTCGTAGCGAACAATACGAGGCGCATGAGGTTTCAAGTCTTCGTTGTGTGTTGGAATCGTTTCGTTCATCAAGTTTAAGATATGCAAACGACCTGCACGAGCTTGTTGTAAAGCAGTAGCCATTAAGTCATAATCCAAACCATCAATTTTGATGTCCATTTGACAAGCACAAATACCGTCAGCAGTACCCGTAACTTTAAAGTCCATATCACCCAAGTGATCTTCATCACCTAAGATATCAGACAAAACAACAGCACGAGTTCCATCAGAAATCAAGCCCATTGCAATTCCAGAAACAGGTGCTTTGATTGGTACACCCGCATCCATCAATGCCATAGAACCCGAACAAACAGAAGCCATAGAAGAAGAACCATTGGATTCCAATACGTCAGATGTTACACGAACAGTATAAGGATATTCTGAAGGGAAAACCATTTCTAGAGAACGTCTAGCCAAGTTACCGTGACCAACCTCTCTACGAGATACACCACCTACACGCTTTACTTCATTTGTACAGAAAGGAGGGAAGTTATAATGCAAGAAGAACTTGTCATAACGTTGATCCATAGCGGTATCAACCATTGGTTGATCTAGTTTAGAACCTAGTGTAACCGTTGCCAAAGCTTGTGTTTCACCTCTATTAAAAATAGAAGATCCATGTGGAGAAGGTAGAGAATCTACCTCACACCAGATTGGGCGAATTTCATCAGGCTTACGACCATCCAAACGGATTTTTTCAGCCATTACCATTTCACGAATGGTATGCTTCATATTCTTATAAAAATACTCACTTACAAAACCAGAGTTTTCAGCCATGTATTCTTCACCATGTTTCTCTAATAAGCTTTCTTTTAACTCCTCTTTGATTTGAGAGAAACCTGCTTTACGTTCTTGTTTGCTATGTGCACCACTTGCAATTGCGTGAATCTTAGCGGTAGTCATTTCGTTAACCTCAGCTTCTAATTCAGGATTAGATGCTTGCTCAGGAATAGCTCTATTTTCAGTAAGATTTAAAGCAGCACGCAATTCCAATTGTAATTGACATTGCTCTTTAATTGCTTCATGCCCAAACTTGATGGCATCAATCAACTCTGCTTCTGTACACTGATCTGCTTCTCCTTCTACCATAGCGATATTGTCTAGCGTACCACCAACGATGAAGTTCATGTCAGCTGATTCCAATAGCGTTCTAGTTGGGTTGATTACAAACTCACCATCAATACGAGCTACACGTACCTCAGAAATAGGATTTTC
>ENA-ORXM01004053-ORXM01004053.1-marine-metagenome-genome-assembly--contig:-NODE-4053-length-13462-cov-5.197236_pt1 | contig 13462 bp, 11 predicted proteins | sample MGYA00237867_ERZ511480 | MGnify/ENA primary metagenome ERZ511480 (study PRJEB26309, sample SAMN06266103) | marine metagenome | isolation source: Algal blade | place: United Kingdom:Sidmouth, United...
TTGTAACCATTGCAGTACCACTATACTCTACTTCGCATAATTCGCCAGAAGCTTCGTCATTACTTGATACAGATATATCAGACAAGCCCTCGACCTCTTCCGGTGCACGATATGCAGCAGCTACCACATTCTTATTTTGGTCATTCTGTATAAATGCAACTGTAGCATATTCATTAAAATTGTACATTCTATTAGGAAGATCCATATCTGTCATTTCGACAACGTGTGATTCTCCTGGAGCTAATGCTGGAACATCCATTCCAGCAACTCCTCCATAAAACTTCTTCATGACTGCGTCAAATACAGTTATTGAGGTAGATCCTGGTCTGTAAGGCCAAACTATTTTCTCCTCTACACCAGCTACTCTTAACTTATCGTTAGGAAGATCATAAGTATTCTTAGTACTAGGATTAGTAACAGTAACTACCATCGATACCTTCGTGAAATCCTCAGATAATTCTTGTGTAACCGTCATGGTAAGTGGAGCATCACGCTCGTAAGCTACATCAATGTTTGATTGTGTAATCAAGGCAGGAAAAGTTGGACCAGTTGGAACAATTCCATTAAGGTACAATGTTGGTACACCTTGAAGTGAGTAATAATCTTGTCTTACTTGTACATCTTCAGGATTATCTGCGTTCATGGGATCAACTCCAGGAAATGACGTTTGATATCTTAGCTGTACAACCTTTTCAGCGTTCGCTTCTAGAATCGCATTCAGCATAGGTGTAGACTGCTCACATGGAGGACACGATGCTTGTGTGAATTCCTCTACAAGACTGACACTTTGCCCAATTAAAGAGCCCACGCCTAAGATAATAGCTACAACTGAAAGTAATATTTTATTCATAGTCGAATTAAGTTTAGATGTTAAAAAAATATAGTTATTTAGAAATATTTAAATTAGGTTTAATGTCCCAATAATTATCATTCATGAGAATGGTAAAAACCATAGTGTTAAGGTAATATAAATTACAAGAAAACTCTTGGCAATATTACACTTAGTCATAAGTTTTACAAAATTGCTTTAATTTTATCCAATAAATTACCTTTACATAGCGTGGCGATATTTATTTCATTAAATATTAAACCTACGCAACTTACATAAATCCTAGAACTTGCATTATATATTTCGTCTTTAGCTGTACCTAAATCACTATTCAGCATAGATAAAATAGATGGCAATAAGCAGTCTGTTATAGATTAATAGTTAGCAGTAGTCCATCATTACTAGAGACAGAGAGTAATTAAGTACGAAATAGTTACGATTACTTTACCACTGCTGCCTAAACTGAATTTTTAACTCATTTTCTAGAGATTTTAGCTCGCGGAGCTCAGACTTAATTATCAAGCAAAGTGAAATACCTTCTTTTCCAGCACGAGCAGTACGCCCACTACGGTGTGTATAATAATCTACCTGATCTGGCAACTGATAGTGATAGATAAAAGCCAAATCATCAACATCTAAACCTCTTGCAGCTAGATCAGTAGCTACAAGAAACTGCAGCTTTTCACCTTTAAAAGCACGCATAACTTTGTTGCGCTCCTTTTGCAGCAAATCACCATGGATACAGTCCGCGCTAAAGTTCTTTGCGATCAGTTGCTTAGTCAAGCTTCTAGTAGCTGCCTTTGTCTTGCAAAAAATAATACCTCTGTTATCTTTCTGATTTTTGAGCAGTTGGAAGAGTACTAAGTGTTTGTCAGTCTTATCACAAATAATATATTGATGCTTAATATTTTCGTTTACTATACTATTACCGCTTACCTGTATACGGTAAGCACCGTCTCGGATGTGACTGTTGATGATCTGTTTAATTCCCTGAGGGAGGGTAGCAGAGAAGAGCCATTTATTCTGCACAACGGAGAGCATAGTTAAAATCACATCAAGCTCCTTTTTAAAACCCATACTCAACATTTCATCTGCCTCATCCATCACTACAGTATGCACCTGAGAAAGATCAACTGCCTTTCTTTTTACTAAGTCGATTAATCGACCAGGGGTGGCAACTATAATATGAGTTGGTCTTCTAAGGGCTACTATCTGGATATCAATCTTCTCCCCTCCATATACAGCTTCCGTATATATCTTATCTGTGTACTTTGTAAATCGGAAAAGCTGCTTGGCAACTTGCTTACTTAGCTCTCGAGTAGGACATAGGATTAACCCTTGAGGTACATTTATAGCTGTATCTATCTTTGCTAAAAGTGGCAATCCATAAGAAGCAGTCTTACCTGTACCAGTTTGAGCTTGACCCACTAAATCAGTATCTTCTCTTAGCAGTATAGGAATAACTTCTTGCTGTATTTCAGTTGGGACCTTGATCCCTAATTCATCAAGACCTTTGATGAAATTATCTCTTATACCAAGCGATTTAAAATCTTTCACTGTTGCTATTTTTATATTAATCGTAAAAGTAGACATTAATGCGGAATACATCATTCCCTTGAATAAGTATTGTCACTATATAAGTGTGAACAATAGTATGCCTGTCGCATTCTATTTTCTATCAGGTAACAAAATATAAGAAGTATGCTAATTCGTTTGCTTAGCTTTCTGTTGATCAATTTTGCAGCCTTGGGAATAGGTGCATATTTTACTGGTCCTGGTGTCGCCTCAGATTGGTATCAAAATCTCATCCAAGCTCCGTGGACACCACCAGGTTGGGTATTTGGGGCAGCTTGGACAATTATTATGATCTGCTTCTCCTTATATATGGCCTTTATTTGGGAGTCAGTTGAAGATATTAAAGCCTTAGTTCTTTTATATTTGATACAGCTGATTTTGAATATTGCATGGAATCCATTATTCTTTCATTTCAGACAAATAGGATTTGGGCTTATTGTTATATCTAGCTTGCTATTTTGCGTACTAGTGATCTCCTACAAATATTGGCCAAAACTTAAGTTTAAATCTCTCTTAATAATACCATATGCCATTTGGCTCTTTATTGCTACTTCCTTAAATATGTATATTTGGATAATGAATTGAGGAAAGTCAAATATCATACAACCACACCACAGACTGCTCTGGATTGCCCTGCTTTTCCAATTTATATCCAGTATATTTATGCAAAATAGGATTGGATTTTAAGAATGTATTAATTATATATCGCTCCATGGAAGTTTTATTCGGAATCAGTATTGCAGTAGGAGGCTTAATCATGGTAATGATTCTAAGGTCCTTAACGACCCTATTCCATGAGTTGGGTCATGCTATTCCTGCCTTAGCATTCACACTGGGAATAGTAAAAGTCCATATCGGCACATACGGTAGCACGGAACAGGTCCATCCTATGAAGTTAGGCCGTCTAGAAATTTTCTTTAAGTTTAATTTTCTTGCTTGGAACATGGGCCTATGCAGTCACGATGGTGTCAAAGGCATTATTAAAAATTTCATAATTATTCTTGGAGGACCGATAGCTAGTCTACTCATTTCGATTCCGCTACTATTTTTGCTAATCAATTACGCGATCAGTCCATTGCTAAGTTTTGCGATAGCTGTCTTTATTATGGCAGCTTCGCTGGATTTTATCACTAATGTATTTCCCATGGGTAAACAGATCAACATGGATGATGGGAATGCAGTGTCCAATGATGGTAAGCAATTAGTTTCCTTAATCAAGCGATCAAAGCTGCCCCCTATTTATCTTGAAATGGATAGGTTGATTAAGAATAAAGATTATGTGACTGCTATTGAGCGAGGTAGATCTACTATATTAAATCAGAAAAGTCTGCCAGCACTATACGATATTATGGTTACGGCACTTTTCGCAGAAAAGGAGTATGAAGATATTGTTACTGCTATCAAATTAAAATCTCAGTACCATGAGCTAACCTCTGATGATTATCACCATTTGGGAGTCGCACACACAAAATTAAATCATTTCGACAAGGGTTTAAAGTTTTTGAATCAGGCAATATATAAGGAGTACAATAATAGTCAAATGCTTATTGACAGAGGATACTTACACCTACAAAGGAGTGATCCTTACGCAGCATTTGACGATTTTAATGCTGCTATTCAGTACAACCCAGCACTCACTAAAGCTGTGCTCTATAAATCGCTTGCACTCATAAGAATGGAACAAGCAGAAGATGCGCTGGAGATTTTAAATGCGCTTTTAGAGCATGAACCTAACAATACCTTGGCTTGGTATTATCTAGGATTGGCCCATGAACGACTAAAAAATAACGACCATGCATTTGATAGCTACACCATGGCTAAACAGCTAGGATGCACCGAGCATGGACTTGAATATAGATTACAATTAACTTCACCTGAATAGGATAATTCTACCTCGTCTAACAGTCGCTTTGACACACGAAATTGTTATTTCAGCATATTCAGAAGTAAGAGAAGATATCCGCAGAGTAGCCCGTCCCGATTTTCGGGAGTGAAATATTTATAGCCCTGGCTTGAAAACCCAGGATTATCATCAGAGTTAGATCCAATTTGGCGTGATTTTTTTGGAAAAATTATGACTAATTGCCAACAAGAATTACCCCCGTTTTCAATGCAAAGTCTAGAAAAACGAAGCAATCCAAACCCTCAAATTTCTATTATCCTCTTATGCTTGTACAGGTTAATCTTCTCGTGCATATCCTTATTATGGATTAAATTTTCCATAGTGTATCAGCTTTCAGATACGCAATATGCAAGGGTTGCGAATGTGTAGACAGTTTGTTACTTTCACTAAGACTAAAATTAAATCCACTAAATATTACTAAAAAGAGTTAAAAGTGGATATTTTAACTTTTTATTTGAAAATTTTTAAAAAGAAATGTTTCATATCATATTAGTTAGTCCTAACTTGCATTTTTTTAATTAATAATAATTTTATAATGAGTAGAGGTACAGTTAAATTCTTCAATGAGTCTAAAGGATTCGGATTCATCATCGAGGATGACACTAACAAAGAGTATTTCGTTCACGTTTCTGGTCTTATTGACGATATTCGTGAAGGTAATGAAGTAGAATTTGAAGTGACAGAAGGTAAAAAAGGTCTTAATGCAGTTGACGTTAAGGTCGTTTAATCTTCTTAGAAGATAAAAATTACCAGTGGCTCATCATGATATTCATGATGGGCTTTTTTAATGCTTACTAGTGCAACTCATTAGTGTTTTTTGCTGCCTGCATTGCCTCCTTTCCGATAAACTTATTCGCTACATTACCTATTGTCATGCCTTGAACAACAATGCTGAAAATTACGACAACGTAGGTGATAATTAGAAATAGATCCCGCTCCATACTCGCTGTCAAAGTTAGCGCCAAGGCTATACTAATACCACCACGTAATCCACCCCAAGTCATAAGAATATTTGTATTCGGTACGAAATCAAGTTTCTTTTGAAAAAATTGTATAGGTATGGAAAGGGCTAAATATCGCGCTATCAGGATTAAAGGAATGGCTATAAGTCCAGCTATAATATACGATTTTTCAAATGGTAGTATTAATATCTCTAGTCCGATCAGCACAAATAGAACACCGTTTAGCAGGGCGTCCCAAGTCTCCCAGAATTTGTCAACATATAGCTCTGTATTCTTAGACATAGTGTGATCCCTTACGGTGTCATGCCCCACTATCAGACCCGCTACAACTACCGCTAATGGCCCAGAGAAATGTAATTTTTGCGCCAATAGATAGCCGCCCATCACGATCGCTAAGGTAATAAGAACCTCCACACTATAGTCATCGATACTCTTCATCAAACGATAAGCAATAAAGCCAAGTATGCCACCAAGCAAAATCCCTCCACCAACTTCTTCCAATACAATGATACCGATTTCCATAGCCGTGACATTCTCTAATCCTTGACTAGCGATACTAAAAATCGTTAAAAAAACCACCACGCCTACACCGTCATTGAACAGTGATTCGCCCACTATTTTGGTCTCTAGTTTCTTAGGGACTCCTACCTTTTTCAATATACCGAGAACAGCTATAGGGTCAGTTGGTGATATTAGAGATCCAAAAAGGAAACAATACACTAGATCTACCTGAAGCCCCATCCACCCAAGCACGAACCACATCACCATACCTATCAGGAAGGTAGAGACAAGTACACCAAAAGTTGCGAAAGCGAGAATTGGTCCACGCTGTACTTTTAGCTGATCAAAGTTGGTGTGCAGAGCTCCTGCAAATAATAAAAAACTCAGCATTATTTCTAGTAGTATAGTACTGAAGTCCACCTGCGATATTAGGTTCTTCAGAGGATTTGTCAGGTCTGGATTGATCCAGCCCGTGACCGTCAATGCCAAACTCATAGCTATTGCTATAACCATCGCACCTATAGTATAAGGTAATTTCACAAACCGCTCATTTATATATGCGAAGGCTGCAGAAACAACTACCAGGATCGTGATAATATTGAATAATTCCATAACGGAAAGATAGTCCTTTTATCCTTTTTTTTAAATATTGTTTAAATGGGTAGGGTACTTTGGGGCCATCCCGTTTCGTAAGAACGAAAACGAGACCGGGCTCTGCGCAGCTTGGTCCTGCGGACTGAGACCTAAAAAAAAAGGCCTCACTGCTCCGATCCCTTGTCCAAAAATAGCAGTTCTCTTGTATAACCTGATTTTCAATTTATTCAAGGCACCGAAGAAGTGCGGTAAGAAAAAAGATGCAACGCAGTCAAGGCTTACCATCTTATAAATCTAAGCTGCTCTGACGAGTACGAGGCACCGAAAAAGTGAGAAGTGAAGGCTTTATTGATTTGACTAGGTCGGGATAATAGTATAAGTATTTGTTAGGTACAAGTAAGTGACTAATCGCTATGATTCTAATAATCTGTGCAAATAATTCATAGGGTAACTTTTACAGAAAAGAGAATAAATTATCAATAGTAGAGGTGTATCTTTAAAGCATGAATGATGTGAAAAATAGAGAAGATATAGCACAGATAGTAGAGGCATTCTATCGGACGGCCATGCAAGATAAATCTATAGGATATATTTTTACAGAAGTGGCTCAGCTAAACTTACAAGAACACATTCCTACTATCTGTGATTTTTGGGAAACAGTCTTATTCGGAAACATGGTTTACAGAGGTTCTGTAGTGTCGAAACATATGGATCTACATAGGAAGACTAGGCTAGAGCCAGCACACTTTGAAGTATGGTTAGGTATATGGAAAAATGCGGTATATGCGCACTACGAAGGCGAAAAAGCTGACGAAATGATCCGTAGAGCTGGTCTGATGGCAGAGATGATGAAGCATAAGATCAACTATCTAAATCAAAATCCAAATGCTCTCCTTTAAATTTACTTTCACCTCTATAATTGTGTCTCATAATATGAACAAGAATACTAAATGTCTGTTGAGTATTTATTGATGGCGAAGCAAAACAAATCTTACCTCGATTCTAAAAACTGCCCTGTCTGTGAGCGGCCATTTACCTGGCGTAAAAAGTGGGAGAAGAATTGGGACAATGTAATTTACTGTAGCGATAAGTGCAGGAAGAATAAAAATACCAATTGATGGCTGAAGACAACTTATTGCACGAGGATGATTATCAATCCGCGGCATTTCATCCCAAGAGTATAATACTTACATTGATGCTGATGGGGGTAGGTGCACTCTTCGTAGCGTTGTCAGCTGCTTATGTTTACAACAGAGTCCAACATCCTGAAATACCGCCCATCAAGTTGCCTCCTATGTTCTTATTTAATACGTTAATTTTATTGGGAAGTAGCTATACGTTGATACAGGCTAAGAAAGCTTATCATGCAGATGATACGAATGGCTATAAGCGATTTTTAGTTTATACACTGATTCTCAGTGGAGTGTTCTTTGTAGCACAGTGTATCGCTTGGAATATGCTTTTTGCGCAGGACATTAATTTTAAACATAGTAACACAGCCTCCTATCTTATCATTATATCCATAGTTCACCTTGTCCACGTCATAGCAGGAATTCCCTTTTTAGCCTATTTTTACTACGTCGCTCGTAAGCGCATGATAGAGCCTGTTAGTGTGCTTGTTTACTTCAGCGATCCTGCCAAGCAATTGAGTTTGCGTTTGCTTACAGTTTATTGGCATTTCTTGGATGCGCTTTGGATATACCTTGTGTTATTCTTTGGTATATCTTATTTCATCAAATAGTATAACCTCGTAAAGTTAAGACTCTTTATTACCTTCTTTAAGTTGTTCCCATTTTTTAGAATTTTCACGCTGAAATCGGGTGTAGTTCCTGCTGGCAAATTGTCACGAATTCTTCCAGAAAATCCTTTGTATAGATTTTTCTGAGTGGACTGATTTTCCAAGGATAATACTTGTTGCCGTAAGATTGCGACAGTTTCCTGGATTAAGAGGAAACGAACAAGCCTTCTAATTAAGAGCCACTAGATCTGGATTGCTTCGCATCGGTTGGTTATGACCACGGCTACAAACACACAACCCCCAAAAAATTTCGACAGGCTGCGCTGCAGTTAATTAACGCTTACATCTATATATCCCTATTTATATAGGGAAAGCATTACAACCCTTATGTGTGATTCTACATAAGTTATTTGATACTTTTGGATGGTTTTTAATCTAGGATAAATACTTTGCTATAGACAAACGGACTAGCGCTGAGAAGGAGTGTGCCCTTTTGGGCGCAGACTCAGGCAGCCGACCTTAGGAGGATGTCGGAGGCCGAACGAATAGTGAGCTCCGTATCATAGCGACCACCACAGAGGAAGGCTTTTACCTGCCTGACGAGGAGGTGGTAGGCCCCAAATAATCGTAAAACTGAAGCTACCAGGAAATAGAGCTAACAAAGGATACTTCTCGCATCACTATATGGAGAATAACAAGTATATTTGCATTTTTCAAGGAAGATAAAAGACTTATATATGCAGACTGCAGAGGCATTGCCAACAGTAGAAACAGCTCAAAAATTAGGACTTACTAGCGAGGAGTTCGAAAAGATTGTAGAGATCATGGGGCGTACGCCAAACTTTACGGAACTGAGTATATTCTCGGTAATGTGGAGTGAGCATTGTAGTTATAAGAACTCTATCACATACTTGAAAAAGCTGCCTCGATCTGGTAAGCACTTGCTAGTAGAAGCGGGCGAGGAAAATGCAGGACTGATAGATATTGGGGATGGTCTGGCTTGTGCTTTTAAAATAGAGTCCCATAATCATCCTTCTGCCATCGAACCCTATCAGGGTGCTGCTACTGGGGTAGGCGGTATACATCGAGACATATTTACGATGGGGGCTCGTCCGATAGCTGCTCTCAATTCTCTGCGCTTTGGCGACATTGATAATCCTAAAACAAAGCACCTTGTAAAAGGGGTGGTTAAAGGAATTGGTAATTATGGTAATTGCTTCGGTGTGCCTACCGTAGGAGGTGAGGTGTATTTTGATAATTGTTACCAGCAGAATATATTGGTGAATGCCATGTCAGTGGGAATAGTAAAAGTAGGCGAGACAGTATCTGCATGTGCAGATGGACCGGGAAATCCAGTATTGATCGTCGGTTCTGCGACTGGTAAAGACGGTATACATGGAGCTACATTTGCATCTGCTGATCTTACTGAAGATAGTAGCCAAGATCTACCAGCAGTACAAGTCGGAGATCCATTTCAAGAGAAATTGCTACTAGAAGCAACATTGGAAGCAATCAAAACGGGTGCAATTGTAGGGATGCAAGACATGGGCGCGGCAGGTATTACATGTAGTACTTCGGAGATGAGTGCGAAGAGTAAAACGGGAATGCGTATAGATCTCGACAAAGTACCTACCCGTCAAAAAGATATGTTGCCATTCGAGATATTGCTATCTGAAAGTCAAGAGCGCATGCTGATCGTCTGTAAGAAAGGGGAGGAGCAAAAGCTATATGATGTCTTCGATAAATGGGACCTAGAGTGTGAAACTATAGGTGAGGTGACAGATACTGGTATTATAGATTTTTTCTCCAAAGGAGAATTGGTAGCGAGTGTTCCCGCTGATCCGCTAGTGCTAGGAGGAGGCGCTCCAATATACGAACGCAAGTATAGTAGACCTGCATACTTAGATGAGGTAGATGCTTTTAGTATTAATAATGTAGCAGAGCCTACTGACTATGTGAATGCTGCGTTGAAGGTATTCAGTTCTCCAAATATCGTGAGTAAACGATGGGTATATCAACAGTATGATAGTATGGTAAGGACCAATACTATGACTACGAATAAGCATAGCGATGCTTCGGTTGTAAGATTAAAAAATAGTAAGAAATCTTTGGTCGTAACAGTAGACTGCAATGGGTCATACGTGTATGCAGATCCATATGTAGGTGCGATGATAGCCGTATCTGAAGCGGCCAGAAATATCGTGTGCTCGGGTGGTGAGCCTGCTGCTATCACTAACTGTCTGAACTTTGGTAATCCGTATGACGAAGGTGTTTATTACCAATTCGTACATGCGCTCAAAGGTATGGGTGAGGCTTGTCTAAAATTTAATACACCCGTGACTGGTGGTAATGTGAGTTTCTATAATCAGTCCGTATATAAAAACAGCACGGAACCAGTATTTCCTACGCCTACAATAGGTATGCTAGGGCTGATGGAGGATAGAGATAATCACATGACGCTAGATTTTAAAACTGCGGGTGATAAAATTTACCTTGTAGGGGAATCCCAGAATGACATAGGGAGTTCGGAGTATGTAAAGCGAGTACATGGGATCACAAAAAGTACAGTTCCTCATTTTGATTTGGAGGAAGAGTTTGTATTACAGGACGCCGTAAAGGAGTTGATAAAGTCTAAGGTAGTAGTATCTGTACATGATATATCAGAGGGTGGTCTATTTACGTGTTTGATGGAAAGCAGTATGCCTAATGGATTAGGCTTTGTGATTAAGTCAGATGAGAAAATTAGAAAGGATGCGTTTCTATTTGGAGAGTCTCAAAGTCGTGTGGTTGTAAGTGTGAAAGCTGAGAAAGTGGCTGATTTTGAAAACCAAATGAAGTTAAGAGACGTACTATTTACGGAGCTTGGACTTGTGTCTAATGGCGATATAGCTATTGATAACCAAGATTTTGGTAAAATGAAAACTTGGTATGATATATATCAAGATACCATTGGTAAGAAATTAGATAAATAAATATTTTAGTATGAATCGAGTAAGTATATTTGGATTAATCCTCTTAATAAGTGTTTTATTCTACTCCTGTGGAGAAGATGGTACTAGTGGTAGTTCGGCATCCTTCAGTGGTAAAATTGCGGATGCTGCAAATATCACCATGCACTTTGAGAAATATAATATGTCGAGAGCTTCTCATATCGTTGGTTCTAAGCAGTTAGGACCAGATGGTAGTTTTAGCTTTGATATGCCAACATCTTATGAGGCTGGTCTCTATCGCTTTAGAGTCGGTCAGAGTAGAATAATCTTTCCAGTAAGTGGTGATGAAAATGCTATATCAGTGACTGGTGACTTAAAACAACTTAACAATTACTCCTTCGATGTGTCAGGATCTCCTACGGCAGCAAAATATGTTGAATTAATGGGGAAATGGAAGACTGGTAAGATACCTGTTACTAATTTAGAATCTGAGATCAATGGTCTTGACCCTATCTCGTCTATGGCTGCAGCGATAGCAATAGGTGGGAAGAGTAAATCATTTTTGAATTTGCATGAAGCGATGTACGAGCGTATGAAAAGTGATGAGGCTACATCGCCGTACACGAAGGACTATGCATCCTATGTGAATGAGATCAAAAATCCTCCTTCTCCTAAGCAAAGGCCAAAACCTAAATCAAATCAGCGACCATCAAAAATGAATGTTGGAGATGTCGCACCGGACATAGCACTTAGTAGTCCTGATGGTAAGAAATACAGTCTTTCTGATTTGAAGGGTAAGGTGGTCTTATTAGACTTTTGGGCGAGCTGGTGTGGACCTTGTAGAAGAGAAAATCCGGCGGTAGTACAAATCTATGATAAGTATAAATCAAAAGGGTTTACTGTATTTAGTGTTTCACTAGATGGATCTACAGATAGATGGAAAAAAGCGATTGCGAAGGATAAACTTGCCTGGCCCTATCATGTAAGTGATTTGCAGAAATGGAAGTCTGCTCCTGCTAGAGAATATGGCGTATCTAGTATTCCTAAGACCTTTATGATTGATAAAGAGGGTAAGATAGCTTCTGTTGGATTGAGAGGTGCAGCTAGTATAGAAAGAGAATTGTTGAAACTGCTTTAAATAAAAAGTGTATATTTCAATATAAAAGATTAAATCTTAAATTTTAGTCTTTTTTTTCATATATTACATATTGAAAACCAATATGTTAAGATAGATGCTCAGGATTTGTGAGTGTTTCATACCTTATATTTTTAATGAATAACTATTATATGAAATTTTACATCATTGCTATTGCAGGTTTTACTTTGTTGCTGTTTTCTTGTAACGATAAAATCACTAAAGAAAATGAGAATGCTAATTCTACATTAGACCCTGAACAAGTTATAGAACTAGAAAAAGACGCCGAGGTACTAGAAGAGAACGCAAAGGAAATAAAAGAGAGTACTGAGAAGTTGGACGAATTATTAAAAGACTTATAAACTTATAATTATGAAATTTACTGTTGTATTTGGAATAATAATGTCGCTTCTTTTATGGAGTGTTTCGTTGTCTGGTCAAAATGGAAATGGAAAAAATAAGGGAAAAAATAAAGGAAAGGACAAGATCGAAAAAGTAGCGGATGATGCCTCTGAAACTACTAAGGGCAAAGCGAACAAACAAAAAGGGAAAGCCAATAAAAATAAAGCTAAGAAAAACAAGCCGACTAAAGATGTCAATGACGACGATGGAGATGACGACGACGATGGTGGATACGACGACGATGGTGGATACGACGATGATGGTGGATACGACGATGATGGTCAGTCAGCGCCTAAAAAGGACAAGGCTTCAAAAGGTAAGCAGAAAGGTAAATCTGACCGTGTAGGAAAACCAGATAATTCAAATGCATTAAAAGGTAAAAATAAAGCTAAGAAAGTAAAAGGAATAGAAAAGGAAAAAAGCAATAATGGTAATGCCAATGCTTATGGTAAAAATAAGGGAGATTTATCTGGCAAAGAGTTTGGCGCAGAAAGAGCGCAACAAGCAAAAGTTAAAAAAGCAAAAAATAAAGATAAATTAGAGGACAGTATTACATCGGGCGAGACTAAAGTAAAAGAAGCTAAAGAAAAGATTAAAAAGTCAAAAGATAAATTAGAAAAGGAAAAAAAAGCAGGAAAAATTACGGATGCAGAATACAAAGACAAAAAGAAAAAGATAGATGCTGCTGATAAAGGGGTAAAAGAATTGGAGGTTAAGATAAATAAAGGGAAGAAAAGTGGTAACTAGAGTATCAAGAGAGAATGGATCAAATAAAAAAAGAATGCGAAATTATTTTGCATTCTTTTTTTTATTGGTGGGATGTTCAGGAGTAAAGTGTGCGAACCCTGAAAGGGTGACATATTAAAGCACAGGGTGATGAACCCTGTGTATAG
>ENA-ORXM01004054-ORXM01004054.1-marine-metagenome-genome-assembly--contig:-NODE-4054-length-13459-cov-2.812061_pt1 | contig 13459 bp, 15 predicted proteins | sample MGYA00237867_ERZ511480 | MGnify/ENA primary metagenome ERZ511480 (study PRJEB26309, sample SAMN06266103) | marine metagenome | isolation source: Algal blade | place: United Kingdom:Sidmouth, United...
TTTAATTCTCACAATCTACCAAATTTTTTGTAACAAATCTTGCCTCTAGCTATTGTTTCATGCGCCATGAGAAGGTCGGTAGGTCTCCTCATGACGCAGGCTTAATCGAACATATTTCTCGCGGTGATTAGTTTGCAACCACGATTTTGCCAAGGGCTTGGCCGCTTGTCAGTCGGTCATAGGCTGCGCCGACCTCTGACAATGAAAAATTCGTGTCATCGAGCAGAGGTTTAAGAGCGCCTGCGTCCACAATGTCTGCCAGAGTGGCAAGGATTTGTCCGTGCGTTTCACGTTTGTGATCGTGAAGCATGGGGATGAGCATAAAGACGACATGCAGAGATAATCCCTTAAAATGTGCAGGGGTTAAGTCCAGTTCCAATAAGGCGACAGTTGTCGCGATGTGAGCGTTAAGAGCTGCTGCCTCGAAGGAATTTGTGATATTGGCTCCTCCGACTGTATCAAACACAACATCAAATCCTGCGCCGCCTGTGTATTTTTCAACGTAATCCGCAACCGCTTCGGTTTTAAAATCGATAGGTGTCGCGCCAAAGCCATCGATAATGTCCATTTGATTCTGGCCAGTTCCGGTCGAGTAAACATCTGCGCCAAAATGTTTCGCAAGCTGCGCCCCAATGTGGCCAACGCCGCCGGCGCCGCCATGCACCAAGACTTTTTGCCCTGTCGTGACACCCGCGCGTGTAAGACCCTCATAAGCGGTGATACCAACCAGCGGAATGGCAGCCGCTTCACGCATGGATATAGATTTTGGCTTGTGAGCAATCAGGCGTGCATCAGCATTTATAAGTTCGGTCAGTGTGCCTTGCATTCCGATAACGCCGCCTGCACAGCCATAGACTTCATCGCCGATCTTAAATCCTGTGACGTCTTTACCAACAGCCTCTACAGTCCCCGCGAAGTCCATCCCGAGAACGGCCGGTAAATCCGGAGAGAGCGGAAGCTGTTCCTGACCCATTGAACGGATCATTGTGTCCACCGTGTTCACGCTGCTTGCTGCAATGCGCACCAAGACGTGTCCGGGCGACACCGTTGGCTCCGCAATTTCGCCGGACTCAAAAACTGAACCCTCACCATAGGAATTCAAAATCATTGCTTTCATCGTTTTTACCTCGTTAGAATTTCACTTGGGATAGACCTATCGGCTTCGCGAAAGATATAAATACCTATTAAAGGTATTCAGTTTTTAGAAATTGAATATAATCTATGGAGCCTCCCAGATAGGCGGTCTTCCAATTTTCTCAACGAGGAAGTCGATCATCACGCGGACTTTGGCTGTGAGGACATTCGACTTGGGATAAACCAACCAGACTGCAGAGCCGTCATTGACTTCATAATCCGGCAGAACCCTTACCAATGACCCATCTCGTAATTCATTATGTATACTCCATATCGAACTCATAGAAATGCCAACACCCGCCAATGTCGCTAAACGCGTGCTCGCCCCATCATTACATAATATACGAGCCTGAGCCTGCGCTGGTGGAAACTGGCACTGGCGTCCAGCTGAAGCGGATAGATTTCGCCGCATGTCTCCGAATGTCACGAGACTGTGGCTTACCAAATCATCAGGGGTTTCGGGCATGCCGCGTTTTTGCAGATATTCCGGCGCAGCGCATAAGACACGTTTATCGTCGGCGAGTTTTCTCCCCATCATCGTGCTGTCCTCAATTGCAAAATTGCGCAAGGCCAAATCATATCCGCCTTCAATGAGTTTTGTTTGTGTGTCGGAAAACCGAAGATCCAGATTGAGCTCGGGGTAGCGGTCTAAAAACTCCGGCAAAATTGGAGCGATATAAAGCTGAGCGAAGGTGCTTGAGCACGCAAAACGTATTGTCCCGGAGACGTCAGGATTGCCTTTGCCCAAAGCGACAAGCCCCGCATCCTCCTGCGCGACAATCTCCTTTGCAAAGGGCAGAAACTCCGCGCCTTCTAGTGATAAAGACACCTTGCGGGTAGAGCGGTGTAGCAAATCCGCCCCGACTTCCTTTTCGAGTTTCGCAAGCCGCGCCCCCGCCACCGCAGGCGCCAAGCCAAGCTGTCGCCCGGCCGCACTAATGTTGAGAAGATCGGCGGCGATCACGAAAAGGCGTATAGCTTCAGTATCCATATTATATCCAAACTCTATATTCTGTATATTATTCTACACCATTTATATTCGAATGGAAGTGAGTAAATAAATACCAGAACAAAGCTAATGATGGCTTTCACAACAAAGTGGAGTGCGAAATGCAAATTGACGCGAGTGTAAATTATCACGTCACAAAGACTACGCCGCAGGCTTTTGAATTTGATGTGGACGGTATAGTTGGAAACCTTGTTTCACCTGAACTTGTGACCACCGACATCAAAGTTACGGATTTACGTGACAGTGAGCGTCAGCCTGATTTTCAACGTGACGGCATTGAGTTCATTAATCAGCCATCCGCAATAGACTCGTTTGAAAACGGAGGCGATTGGGAAGACGCTTATAATCAAGAGCTCATAACAACTTTAAAATCGCGCATTGGCGCCAAAGAGGTTATTGTCTTTGATCATACGGTTCGGATTGATGATCCTGATGCGGCCCGGCGACCTGCCCGTAATGTTCACAATGACTATAACGCAGCAGGGGCGCAGCAGCGTTTGATCGATCTTGTCGGCGAGGCGCGTGCGAAAGTATTCCAAGACTCTGGCTATGGCTTTGTGAATGTCTGGCGTCCTGTCGACAACATTATTCAATCTTCCCCGCTGGGGTTTATCCGGCCATCATCAATGAGACAAGATGACTGGATGGATATCGGCCTGATATATCCTGACCGGTTTGGCCAAATCCTGGGCGTGGCTGCCAATCCGTCCCATGAGTGGTTTTTCAAATCCCGTATGAGCCCTGATGAGGCCGTTATCTTTAATATCTATGACAATAGCGGGCGTCCGCATTTAGCTCATAGCGCGCTTGATTTACCAAGCGACGCATTTGCAAAAACCCCGCGCAAAAGCATCGAGAGCCGTACGCTCATCCGTTATTCTTAAACCAAGAAAGGCATAAATCATGTCCACAACTTTACTCAAAAAAGCCCGTAATGTGCCGCGTCCTTCGCGTGACGCCATGTTAGTAAGAGACCCCTCCGTTCATCAGTTCTGGAACGACAACGAAAAAACGTTTGAAGCCGCTTGGAGCGAATGGGAACAAAATGGCGGGCACGAAAATATCACCCTGGATCGGTCTCTCTATGCGCCGGCTTTACGCCGCGCAATTGAGCAGGCTTGGAAAGATCCGACGCAGGAAACATCTGTGAGAGACCTTTGGACCGAAGTCTTTCCAAATGTCTATAAAGCGCAGTTCTTTGACCCGGAAAAGCTCAGCATATTGAGAGACTATCTGGATAAGGTCGCTGACGCCGGCATTCCGTTACGTCCGCCTTATGGTATTTCCTTAAACCGGGGCGGAGCAATGCTTGATCCACGGTCCGAGGGCTACCTAGCTGCGCCTACGTTCCAAGCCTTTTATCAAGACCTTATGGATCACTACACGCGCCCTGTTTGCGTCTGCTTTTTCCGGATGTCTATGGATATGACAGCCAGACATTTGGGTTTTCAATTCAATGGCAGGCCGGCAAAGATACAAAGCTACAGCCCCATACCGACGCGTCGAGTGTGACGCTAAACTTGAATCTAAATCTTCCGGGTGAAGGGTTCTCTGGCTCCGCTGTGCGCTTTATGGATCCGGTCAACCGAAAGATTGAAAGCTTAACGTTCGAACCGGGAACAGCCCTTATTCACCACGGCAATGTTCCGCATGCGTCGGAACCAATTACGGAAGGCGGACGTTATAACTTCGTGCTTTGGCTTTATGGTGAGCGAGGTCGAATTCCGCATTCGAATACCGCTCCCAAGCCCGTAAGTGCCCAAGACCGCTGGACGGTGCCAACTGTGGAATCTGATAATTTCGCACCCTTTTAGAGACTGGTGAGACCACATCACTCTCTCACAGAAAAATAGGACACATATTATGACTAAAACAATTTTAATCACTGGCGCAACAGACGGCATCGGGCTTGAGACAGCCAAGATGATGGCCCCTATGGGTCACACACTTTTGCTGCATGGGCGCAACCCAGACAAGCTTGCCGCCTCTGCAAAAGCAGTGTCTGCAATTGAGGGCGCAGGTGACGTCAAAACATACCGCGCTGACCTGTCGATTTTATCTGAGGTTCAAGCCTTTGCGGATAAGGTGAAGTCTGATTTCAGTGAAATTGATGCTCTGATCAATAATGCAGGCGTTTTCAAAATGTCGAATCCTTTGACCAAAGACGGCTACGATGCTCGCTTTATCGTTAATGTTGTCGCGCCCTATATGCTGACCAAAGCCCTGCTACCAATTCTCGGTTCAGATGGCCGGGTTGTGAATTTATCATCCGCTGCGCAAGCGCCGGTTAATGTTCAAGGCTTCGTCAATAAGCAATCATTCAGCCATAGCGATGCCTATGCGCAAAGTAAGCTCGCCCTCACAATGTGGTCTTTTGAAATGGCCAGTGAACTTGGCGCAACTGGCCCGGTGATTGTCTCAGTCAATCCGGCGTCATTCTTGGGCAGTAAGATGGTCAAGGAAGCTTACGGTCAAAAAGGCCATGATCTGAAAATCGGCGCTGACATTCTCACGCGCGCCGCATTGAGTGATGAATTTGCGGATGCGTCAGGTCGTTATTACGACAATGACCGAAAGTCCTTCGCGCAGCCTCACCCGGATGCGCTCGACTCAACAAAGAACAAGCGCCTGATCGCTGCGATTGAGCAACTTATTCGCTAACAGCTCACGCTTTTAACTGAATCCCGGAGCAAAAGCGCTTCGGTCTTAACCCGCGCTCTTTGAGCGCGCTCATACCCCATGACTAAAAAAGAAAAGGAAACTCCCATGAAATATGAAAACTTCACAACCTTCTCCGTCGATCAAGATGGCCCAATTATGAAAGTCACTTTCGACTTTGGAACCGTCAATGTTCAAGGTCAGGAAATGCTGGCTGATCTTAACAGCCTTGCCATGCGTTTGGAGCTCGATCGCGAGACAAAAGTTGTCATCTTCCAATCTGCCAATCCGGAAATCTGGGTCTGCCATTATGACACGGAACTCTTGCAACACTTGCCTGAAGAAGCTGTCTCAAGAGAAGAGGCACAGCTCCTGGACCTTCAAGCCGTCTGCGAACGGATCAGCAAAGTGCCTCAAGCAACGATCGCCAAGCTTGAAGGTTTTGCCCGCGGCGGCGGTCACGAGCTCGCTCTGGCGCTCGATATGCGCTTTGCAGCCCGCGGCAAATTCAAATTCATGCAGATGGAAGTCGGGATGGGAATTCTGCCTTGCGGCGGCGGCGCGTCCCGCATGGCTCGCCAGACGGGTCTCGGTAAAGCCCTTGAAATTATTCTGAGCGCGCAGGACTATGACGCTGATGAGGCGGAACGCCTCGGTACAGTGAACAAAGTTCTCGAGCCTGATGAGATCGGCGAATATGTCGATAACCTTGCCAAACGCATCTCACAATTCCCGGCCGAGTCCATCAATGCCTGTAAGCAGATGGTTTATGAGAGTATCGATAAGCCCATTGATGAAGCCCTAAAGGCTGAAGCCTATTGGTTATACCAAGCCACCAGCAAAACGCCGGCCGTTAAACGGTTCCGCATCGCTGAGGAGCAAGGTCTGGAACATGATATTGAGAACCAACGCAACTGGGGTAATTTGGTCATGGATGTTCAGGACATCACCTAATTATCGCGACGATAAATAATCAGAGGCCCGGCTTTTAGACAGCCGGGCCTTTTGCGTTTTGGGTGTCTGGTTAATGTCCGTAGAGGGAATGATGCAGAATGTCTTACAGATAGTGTTTATCTTTTCCGGTTAGACAAGGCGTTATGAAAACCTCTTCCCAACGCCTCACTTTCACGGCGCTTATGACGCTTTTGGCAACGCTGGGCGGCACGGCTTTTGGACTTTATGAACTCCGGGGGCAAGCTGACCTATTTTCAGATATTTTTAAAATCAGCGCTCTGATTGCCGTAGCATCGGTTTGTCTAAGTTTTGTCTTCTGGACGGCGACGCATCTTAGAAAAGACAGCGCCTTTAGAGGTGGCCTGGCCGGGCTGCTGACGGGGCTCGCAATTGTTCAGGTGCCCTATTTTGTTTCAACGTTAAGAGCAGAGTTTTTCCGTCTTCATAATTTGGAAAATATGGGCGTCGTGATGTCCGCTTTGGGAGCTTTACCGGTTTCGCTGAAAAGCGGTTTGGCGACCTATGAACTTATCACCAAAGTGTCCCTTGCCGCTGTGCTCGCAAGCGTCATTTTAGGCATTATCGTTGCGAAGACAGTACCGTCTCGGAAGAGATAAAAGTAGAGAAGTCTCGCGGGTTCTTACAGCATTTTTCAACGCACCGTATTCCACTTATATTATTTCCAAACGCGAATAGAAGACGGGACACCCGAATCCTCAGTAGACTTAAGAGACACAGTTCAAAGGTCTAAGGCGCGGTCGAGTCGCCGACGACGAGCCGGGAGAATGTGGCTTGGGCATAATCACCATTGGGCTTGTCTATTTCCCAATCGCCTGTGCCGTCACAGGCAACATACCACATTCCCGGTTTATTGGTGGTACTGCATTGGTTATAGATGCCAGCCTTGAAATAGAGATGGTCGCCGCCATAACTATATTTATTATCCAGCGGATCAACCTTGCCGTAAGCATCAACATTATTGGTCAAATTAATTGAATATTTCACAGTGGGCCGACCCTCTGCAGTAAAGGTCAGATACATCGTATTTCTGTGCACATTCACAACATAGCTAAAGTCTTCATCAAGCGGCACGCCCGCCACGCCGGGATCGTCCATATTTTCCCATGTATTGCCCCATACAGGGTAGGCAATATCCGTGCGGTCAGGATTATCTTTGGCTATATTGCGCTCATAGGTCCAAAAAACAGATCCCGTCGCATGGCCCGGGAATTTCTTATAGTAAATCTTGAGCGGTTCATTGCCATACCCAAAGCCGCTTTTCGTGCTATCATATTTAATGGCGTGAATTTGCCCGACAACGGCTGAATAGGCCGCCTTTTTCTTGGCATGACCCGCATTGAGCGCCACATGATTGACCTGCAGCGTCGCTTCCATTTTACCCCCGACAGAGCCGAATTTATCTGAGTCGACACGCGCCTCAACAGCGAAATTATTAGCAGCGCTATGCGTTTTGAGCCGCGTATCGCTTCCGCGCAGCATGTAGCGGAGTTCGCTTCGGGTGTTACTCGTATTCTTCGTCAGCGCGCCTTTGTTGGGCGCGACGAAAACCATACGGTCTTGATCATCCAGATAGAAAAAATCAGGGTGGGAATATTTCTGCAAGTCTTTGACTTTAATTGTGTCGACCTTGCCATCTCTGTTCAGATCAACGGGCAAAGTTATATTCCAATGTGACAGATCAAATTTGCTCGCCGGCGCAAGTTTTTTGTCTTTGACCCCTTTGTTCTGTGCAAATGTATTTTGTGTTGTCAGGGCCATAGCAAGCGCAAGACTTCCGGCGCCGAGATATCTGGTCATTGTCTTTACGTGCAGCATGAATATTCGTCCCTCTATTTTCTATGCATAGCGCATTCTGTCTGAACTGCAGATTAAGAGTGCGTGTTTCAATTTAGCCGCAAGGGCCTTGCAAAGCAAATACTATAGATCAGGATCGGCCACCGCCCCATCGCTCAGAAGCAAGTTCATTTTCATAAAAGTCTTCATCGTTGATCATTTTCATGGATGTCTCAAAACGCTCGCGCATCTCCTCGCGCTCAAGAGTTGATGATAATTTATCTTGGGTTGCGCGGTCCAGTTTTTCGATCTGAGCTATCAAAATATTACGCTTTGAGTCCGTCTTTGCCTCCACAGTCAACTCAGTGAGCACCGTTAGCATTTTAATTGCAGTATTCCTGTCCGAGGCAATATATGGACGACTTTGATCACAGATAACGCTTACAAAACGCTTAAATGAGATGGCATGGGCGATAACGCGTAAGTCGCCGTTTTCGTCACGGCGATAGGCTTCCGGCTCCCCTGAGCGCATCATCGCATGTATCGCGCTATGAAACCAATTGATGCAATTGATTGCTGTGAACGGATCATTCACGCCGGGTGATAAGGCCCGGGCCAATATCTCGACCAATTCATCGGCGAGAAAGAGAATATTTTGATGGGCCGTGCGCTGCGTGCCCATTGCGTAAGTCCCCAATAGAGCCTCTTCATGCTTGTCATCAGTTTCTAAATGAGCGCCCCCGCGCGCCCAAACATGCATGAGCGTATCGCCCTTCACAGAAAAATCACCCGGCCTGTATTGCAGGCGCACGACAGCATCATGCCGGGTCGCCCATTTCAAAATCGCATCTTCCTGAACGGCTTGAATATACCCCTCGGCCTTAGCTTTAATCTTGAGAGCGTTTTTATGGTGGTAGTCCTCTAAGTTCACAGCGTTGGATGGGGCCTCTTTATCGGTTTCACTGTCGCCGATATTTTCCGGAAACATATTCTGAATGTCGCCGCGTAATTTTCTTCCGACCTGCGCCGTGATGTTACCGACGTTCAAGGTCTCAGGAATATGATGAATAAAGAAAATCATCACGCCGACGCTAAACATTGTCATGACCATCGCCACGAAGACCGAGATATTTGGGACAAACTCAGCGACGGCACTCCCCGCACCGGCCGCATCGCCTGTGCGCGCCACGCGCAGGATTGTAAGACAATAGACAAATGTCGCCGTGAATGTTCCCAATGTAACTTGATTGGCTTTATCCCGCATGAAATTACCAATGAGGCGCGGACCATATTGCCCCGCCGCGCTGGTTACCGCGACCATTGTAATAGAGAATGTTACGGCCGCGACCGTCATCATCGAACCGGCAATTGTGGTCAGCACGGCCCGAGCGCCGCCCGCAGTGTTAGAATAAAACCATCCCGTCTTCTTCGCAAAATAATCGGCAAAGTTTTTATCAACAGCGATTGTAATGAAAGCCAGCAAAATGGCACCCAGGGCCATCAATCCCGGGATGAAGTAATAACTGCTTTGAAGGTCGTTCCAAAATTTGATGAGCCTTGCATTCATACTCTTGGCTCTATTGGTTCTTTGCCCATTATAACATCCTTCAAATGCGTCTGTAAGATTTTAACGTTTGCTGCGCTTCATTGTTCCCGCAGTGATTGAGGCAGGAGTATCGAAGCGACTGAGAATAGAATTACATATACGCTACGCTTTTGCCACAATGACCGCTAAGGATGAGCCTATGTCTGATTCACGCCCGCCATTTAAGCGCAAAGCCGCTGCCAAGCCCTTTCGCTCCCCTGCTCCCAAAAAGAGCAGCGAGATTGAAGAGCCCTATGTCCCAAAGCCTTCGGGACGGGCTTTGCTGCGCGTAGATTTGGACGCCATCAAAGAAAATTATGAGGCGATGAAAACGGCCTGCGCGCGCAAGGGTCGGCCCGTCATGGTCAGCGCTGTGGTCAAGGCGGATGCCTATGGACTTGGCGCCAAACATGTCTCCCGCGCGCTTTACGGAGCGGGGTGTCGTAATTTCTTCGTCGCCACGGCCCATGAAGGCAAGGCATTGCGTGACCACATTGGCAAGACGCCCAGCATCTATGTGCTCAACGGCCCAACGCCGCGCGAGCTTCCGTTATTTTACGCCTGCAAGCTAAAGCCAGTCATTAATAACATGGCGCAAGCATATTTATGGGATAAGGGCCTGAAATCCCAAGACGCGCGCCCGCGCTGCGCGATACATTTTGACACCGGCATAAATCGCATGGGGTTTCGCGGCCCCGAGCTTGACGCACTTCGCAGCGATACGCAGCTGGTCGCGCGGTTAAATCCCGACCACTTGATGAGCCATCTGGCCTGCGCGCCGGACGCGAACAACAGAAGCAATCAAAAGCAGCGCGAAAAATTTGATGCCCTAACAAAGTCCTTCCCGCCGCTGCCGCGCAGCCTTGCCAATAGCGCGGGTATTTACCTTGGCGCGGATTATCATTTCGATATGGTCCGCCCGGGATGCGCGCTTTACGGACTTCAAGCCACAGATGACCCGGCGCAAGAAAAAACGCGCGCCGTCATGCAGATCGAAGCGCCCATCTTGCAAGTCAATGAGCTGAAAAAAGGCGAGCGCGCCGGATATGGCAGTACGTTCACTGCCCCGCGCGATATGACGGTCGCCACAATTGGCGTTGGCTATGCGGACGGCTTGCCCATCGTTCCAAATGGCACGGTGATAGGCCGGCTGGAAAAACAAAACCTGTCTACGGCGGGCCGCATCAGCATGGATTTGACCATACTGGATATGACCGGAACGCGCCGCCCGCCCAAAGTTGGGCAAGTTGTCGTTCTGTATGCCGATCAATTGCAAAAAGTCGCAAAGGCCGCAGGCGTGCTGAATTACCAGATGCTCACCATGCTCGGACAACGCTTCTATCGCAACTACGACTGATAAATACATACGCTCGCTCAGCAATGGGTCCGGGCAAACGATGCCATATAATTATCCACATTTCGGAACCTTCGAATGTTTAACGCGTAGTTAAAGCAAGGCAATAATGCTGAAAGGAAAGAGAAATGGAATTTATTTTAGGCATACTGCATATCGCAATCGCGATCTGGGCAATCCTGAAAATTATGGGGTCTTCGGCAACAGGATTAGCAAAATTACTCTGGATACTTTTCGTATTATTCTTCCCCCTAATCGGCTTGATCGTTTGGTATTTCGCAGGACCGAAATAAGTTTGCCAAAGCTAGAACCTCATCACTAACATTCAAAAGGAAAAAATTATGACTACAGAAAATAACAGCAGTAAAACACCATGGATCATTGGCGGAGCCGTTGCTCTTGTCGCAATTGTCGGGCTGATCGTTTTTACGGACGTGGACCTGACAAGCACTGGCGAGCTACCAACCGTAAATGCTGATGCCGGCGAGCTTCCCGAGGTTCGGGTGGAAGGCGGCGAGATGCCTAGCGTCGATGTTGAGGCGGGAGAAATGCCAACTATTGATGTTGATGTCGCCGATGTTAACGTTGGAACAAAAACAATCGAAGTCGAAGTTCCTACTATGGAAATTGACCTTCCGAAAGAAGGTCAGGAAGCGGATGATCTCGCCGATAATATCGATGTTGATGTGGATGTTGATGTCGATACTGATCCAAATCAATAAACTTAGATTGGATCTATACAAATCTAAATACCCCGTAAGGGGTATTTTTTTGTCTGCAGATATGAGTGTTATCGAACGAATGTAAATTTAATTTGATACTGACCTTCGGTCGCACTTTCAGGTTGGGATTGACCGATCTGGAGACGCTTCACTTACATCTCGCCTTTCCCTGACCTCAATATCAGTTATACTCTGGATAAGGCGTGATAAAACCGGAGTATAAAATGACTGATACCAATCCCGTAAAACTAGACGCGCAAGCGCTTCTGGACCAAATTCTATCCATGGGACGCGATCTTGCCGCGCAAGGCGAAGGCCATGTCGCGACAGCAACAGCGAAATCCAAAGAACTTGCCGCCAAAGGCGAAAACATCCTTGTCGATAAGTTAGGCATAGATGACAGCGTCGAAGGCCGTGACGGTCTACGCAAAGGTCTTGGCGCAGGCGCAGCAGCGGGCGCTCTGGCGCTTCTGCTTGGGTCCCGCTCAGGGCGCAAACTCGCCGTTGTGGGCGGGCTCGCAGGTATTGGAACACTGGCTTACAAAGCCTATCAGAAAAATGGCGGGGAAATGCCCGCCAGCATGGCCGAAGCCGTTGGGCTTTTGACGGGCGCTAAAAAATCTGAGCGTAGCGAAATTTTGTTGCGCGCCATGGTCGCGATGGCCAAAGCAGATGGCACAGTGGATGATCGCGAGGCCGTATTCATAAATGCCCATGACGGCGTGGACAGCGACACACTTGCCGCAGTCATGACCCAAGATCCGGATGCAAAGGAAATCGCCGCTCTATCTGATGGTGATCAGACGGCACTCGAAATCTACGCCGTATCCTGCCGCGTTGCTGACGGATTTAATCATGTCGAGCGGGATTATCTTGACCGCCTCGCAATGGAGTTACGCCTCGACCCTGAACTTGCCGCGCGCATTGAAACGGACGTCAGAACGGGGTCATAAATATGCGGTTTATAATCGTTTTTTTGAGCGTATTTCTGCTCGGCGCTTGCGCCGCGCAGCCGCCCGCTTATTCCCCGCAAAAACCGCCAACGGTAGGACAGCATGTGCCGCCGCCGGGCTTCCCCGGCGCGCAGACCCCTAACCCAAATGCCCGCTATTGCGGCGGCATGATTGCCGGTCAGCAGGCCTGCGGCGTGAATGAATATTGCCACCGCAATGTCGCCGATATGTGCGGGGCCGCCGACGCGCCGGGAACATGTCGCCAATTACCGCAAATGTGCACAATGGATTACAACCCTGTCTGCGGATGCGACGGGCAGACCTATCCCAATGAATGCGCGGCAAATTCCAAAGGCGTTAGCGCGAGCTATTATGGAGAATGTCGATGAGACTGATTTTAACCCTGTCAGCAATATGCGCGCTTAGCGCGTGCGGTAATTCTGCGCCGGGCGATGTCGCAAATGATGCCGGCCCATCAGAAATTAAATCTGCTGCGTCCATCGCGCCGGATAATGCCGATTGGGGAAGCTTTCTGCCCTACTACACTGACGATACTCATGCCTTAAAGCCTGTCCTCGTTGGCGTCGCGAGACTTGACGCCGGACAGCAAATCCACCCGCCCCACCGTCATGCCGACGAAGAATATTTGATGGTCACGAAAGGCCGTGGGTATTGGTCACTGAACGGCGTTGAGAGCGAAGCCAAAGCGGGCGACATCATGTTTGCACGCGCATGGGATTATCACGGCGTTCGCGCCGCGGAGGATAGCCCGCTGGAATTTGTTGTGTTTAAATATTCAGCGCGCAGCGGAGCAGCGCCAACAGACCCAAATCCGGAACTTCCCGAAGAAGAAATTCAGTAATGTTTCAAACCTTTTTCGAAGATTTGCGCTCGGCCAAAATTCCGGTCTCTATTCGCGAATATCTGACGCTGATTGAGGCGCTGGATAAGGGCGCGGTCAATGATAGCGTTGATGATTTTTACTATGTCTCACGCGCTGTGTTGGTCAAAGATGAGCGAGATTTGGATAAATTTGATCAAGTCTTCAGCCATGTTTTTCGCGGCATGGATTATATGCCGGACTTCTTTGGGCAAGACAGTGTTGACCTGCCTAGCGATTGGCTACGCGCGCAAATGGAAAAGATGCTCTCGCCCGAGGAGATGGCAGAGATTGAAGCCGCGGGCGGTTTTGAAGCGCTGATGGAAAAACTTAAAGAGCGGCTGGAAAATCAAGATAAGCGCCATGAGGGCGGCAGCAAAAATATCGGCACGGGTGGTACCTCGCCCTTTGGCAAT
>ENA-ORXM01004055-ORXM01004055.1-marine-metagenome-genome-assembly--contig:-NODE-4055-length-13455-cov-11.402078_pt1 | contig 13455 bp, 9 predicted proteins | sample MGYA00237867_ERZ511480 | MGnify/ENA primary metagenome ERZ511480 (study PRJEB26309, sample SAMN06266103) | marine metagenome | isolation source: Algal blade | place: United Kingdom:Sidmouth, United...
GCTAAAAAATTATCAATTAACGCATCACTAATTTGATCTGCGACTTTGTCTGGGTGTCCTTCAGAAACACTCTCTGAGGTAAATAAGTAAGCCATATTTTTAATTTATGGGAAGATTTGACGAGTACGTCGAAGGAAGTTTACACTGCCTTTAGCATTTTTGCTTGTGCTAAACTTGTTTCAATAACTTCTGAAAACGTTAAGTACAAAGAGGTTGCAATCAGTCAAATCCTTCCTCTGTTAATTTTGATGGCAAAAGTAAAAAAATAAAAGAATATCTAATACAATTTCTCGTTTTTTAAGTAAAAAATTGGTTGTTAAAATTTATTTATTAATATTTGTATTATTAAGATGAAAAAACAAAATTTAGATAGTATTTCTATTGGCGTCATTGTGGTTATCTCACAAGGATAGGGAATGTTGTTTTGAAAATAACTTAAAAAAGCCTTCCTTAATTTGGAAGGCTTTTTTAATGTGATTTTTTTTGTTTTTGAACATCATAAAATAAATGGTTTAATTAATTGTTTATCAGTTGTTTAGTTGGTTTTTATGGATTGTGAATTTAACCTAAAAAAGTAAAGGTTATGTTGTAATAATCCTCAATAAATTAATTTCGATAACTTGTTTGTGCAAATTGATTTTTTTTTGTTAAAAATCTTAAAATAGCCATAGAATAATTATTAATTTAGAGAGAAAGCGATATTTTTTGCAATAAATATGAAAGAACTTAATAAACATAGTAGAAGGTTAACACAGGATGAATCTCAACCAGCATCTCAAGCCATGTTATACGCCGTAGGTTTGACTGATGAGGATATGAACAAAGCACAAGTGGGTATTGCCAGTACAGGTTATGATGGAAACCCATGTAATATGCACTTGAATAATTTAGCTGCTGAGGTTAAAATTGAAACTAAAATTGCTGGTTTGGTAGGTTTGGGCTTTAATACCATTGGTGTTAGTGACGGTATTTCTATGGGAACTTCTGGTATGAACTACTCTTTGGCTTCACGTGATATTATTGCAGATTCTATTGAAACGGTTATGAATGCGCAGAGTTATGATGCCTTGGTCTGTGTTGTGGGTTGCGATAAAAATATGCCGGGTGCCGTTATGGCGATGTTACGTTTAAATCGTCCTTCAATAATGATGTACGGCGGAACTATTGCATCGGGTAAATATAAAGGTAGAAAACTAAATATTGTTTCTGCCTTTGAAGCATTGGGCCAAAAAGTAGCTGGCGAAATTGATGAAGATGAATATAGGGATATTATAAAAAGAGCAATTCCTGGGGCAGGTGCATGTGGTGGTATGTACACGGCAAATACAATGGCTTCGGCCATAGAATGTATGGGTTTTGCATTACCTTATAATTCTTCTATTCCTGCTGAAAATCCAAACAAATTATCAGAAAGTGAACGTACAGCCAGAGCTATTAAAAACCTTTTGGAACTGGATTTAAAACCTTTGGATATTATTACTAAAAAATCTCTTGAAAATGCAATTGCATTGGTAAATGCATTGGGAGGTTCTACAAATGCGGTATTGCACTTTTTAGCAATTGCACATGCTGCGGATATTGATTTTACGCTCGCGGATTTTCAACGGGTTAGTGATAGAACACCATTAATTGCTGATTTAAAACCTAGCGGAAAATATTTGATGGAAGATGTTCATGGTATTGGTGGCACGCCAGCAGTCATGAAATATTTGTTGGAAAGTGGTTATTTGCATGGCGATTGTTTAACCGTAACAGGAAAAACATTAGCAGAAAATTTAGCAGATGTCGAGCCGTTATCGTTTGAAGACGAAAGTCAAGATGTCATTTTTCCGAAAGATAAAGCACTAAAATCATCTGGGAACCTACAGATTCTCTATGGGAATTTAGCAACTGAAGGTGCTGTGGCAAAGATATCAGGGAACGAAGGTTTGTTATTTGAAGGTAAAGCTGTGGTTTATGATGGTGAACAAGCAGCAAATACAGGAATTTCAAATGGAGAAGTTGAAAAGGGCGATGTGGTCGTTATTCGTTATGTAGGTCCAAAAGGTGGTCCAGGCATGCCAGAAATGTTAAAGCCAACCTCTTTGATTATGGGCGCAGGTTTAGGCAAATCGGTAGCATTAATTACAGATGGCCGTTTTTCAGGAGGAACACATGGTTTTGTTGTTGGGCACATTACTCCAGAAGCACAATCAGGCGGTACCATCGGGTTATTAAAAACAGGTGATAAAATCAGGATTAGTGCAGAGGATAACTCTATAAACGTGTTGCTTTCTGATGAAGAACTAGCAGAAAGAAAAGCGCAATGGGTTCAACCGCCATTAAAACATACAAAAGGGATATTATATAAATATGCAAAAATGGTAGCATCAGCTTCAAAAGGCTGTGTAACTGACGCATAATAAATTTGTCATTCCCTTGCATGTGCTAAACGGGTTTTAGTAAAGAAGGGAATCTCATGAAGCTAAAGTGAGAATTATGAAAACAGAAACATTAAATAAAAAAGACGTGGCAGAGAAAACACAACGTATGGCCGGTAGTGAAGCCATAGTAAGAAGCTTAATGGCTGAAGGCGTTGATATTCTTTATGGATATCCTGGAGGAGCTATCATGCCAGTATATGATGAATTATATAAATTTCAAGATAAAATCCATCATGTATTAACACGTCACGAACAAGGAGCTGCACACGCGGCGCAAGGTTATGCACGTATTTCTGGAAAGGTTGGTGTCGCTATGGCAACCTCGGGGCCTGGAGCAACCAACTTAATAACGGGAATTGCCGATGCGCAAATAGATTCTACACCACTGGTTTGTATTACAGGTCAAGTACCATCAAGTTTGTTGGGGAGTGATGCTTTTCAAGAAACGGATATCGTTGGTATTTCTACACCAGTTACTAAATGGAACTGTCAAGTCACTAAACCTGAGGATATTCCAGGTGCGATTGCAAAAGCATTTTATATTGCCAGAAGCGGAAGACCAGGACCTGTTTTAGTGGATATTACCAAAGACGCCCAGTTTGGCGAGTTGGATTTTAGATACGAAAAATGTAAAGGTGTAAGAAGTTACAATCCGGTGCCTAAAACTAATAGTGATAATATTAACGCTGCCGCGAAATTGATTAATAACGCAAAAAAACCTATGATTGTGTGGGGGCAAGGTGTTATTTTAGGTCAGGCAGAAGCGGAATTGAAAGCGGTAATTGAAAAAGCAGGAATTCCTGCTGCGTGGACTATTTTAGGAGCATCGGCGCTACCTACGTCACACCCTTTAAATATCGGTATGGTAGGTATGCACGGTAATTATGCGCCAAACAAGTTAACAAATGAATGTGATGTGCTCATTGCTATAGGAATGCGTTTTGATGACCGTGTTACGGGTAGTCTAGATACCTATGCAAAACAAGCCAAAATTATTCATTTTGATATAGACCCTGCGGAAATTGATAAAAACGTAAAAACAGATGTTGCCGTTTTAGGAGATTCCAAAGAAAGCCTAGCGCTACTTGCTGATGCTTTAAATAAAAATAAACATGACTCTTGGTTACAGGAATTTAAAGATTTATATGCTATTGAGTATGATAAGGTAATCAATGGCGATTTAAACCCTACGAAAGAAGGATTGACCATGGGCGAGGTTTTAAAGCAAATTAATATTGAGAGCAAAGGTAACGCCGCTATTGTGTCTGATGTTGGGCAACACCAAATGATTGCGTGTAGATATGCTGATTTTAATATTACAAAAAGTAATATTACCTCTGGTGGTTTAGGGACTATGGGTTTTGCGCTACCTGCAGCAATTGGTGCTAAAATGGCAGCGCCCGATAGGGAAGTGGTTGCCATAATAGGAGATGGTGGTTACCAAATGAATATTCAGGAATTAGGTACTATTTTTCAGCAGAAAGCTGCGGTAAAAATTGTGGTTTTAAATAATGAGTTTTTAGGTATGGTACGCCAATGGCAACAGTTGTTTTTTGATAAGCGCTATGCCTCAACAGAAATGACAAACCCAAACTTTGTGGCCATTGCAGAAGGGTATTATATTAAAGCAAAAAAAGTAACCAAACGTGAGGATTTAGCAAGCGCGGTAAAAGAAATGATGGCGTCAAAAGAGTCGTATTTCTTAGAGGTTTGTGTGGAGAAAGAAGGTAACGTATTTCCAATGATTCCATCTGGGGCTTCAGTTTCAGATGTGCGTTTAAGTTAAAAAATAAGATTTAATAAAAGAGAACAAAGAAAAAGATGAACTATGATTGAAGTGGTATGTGTATTCCGCGAAAGCGATAAAAAACTTTAATTATCTATTCTTTTCCAATATCATTTTAAAAGATGAACAAAGACATAAAATCATTCACAATATCCATTTATACCGAAAATAATATCGGTTTATTAAATCGTATATCTGCTATATTTCAACGCAGACATATTAACATAGAAAGCTTGACCACCTCACAATCTGAGATTGAAGGTGTAAATCGGTTTGTTATTGTTGTGAACATGACCGAGGCGAATACCAATAAAATTGTTAAGCAGATTGAAAAGCAAGTTGAAACGATTAGAGCGTATTATCATACCGATGAAGACACTATTTATACGGAATCTTGCATGTTTAAAATTAAATCTGATTTGTTGTTTAACGAGCCTCAAATACAGAATATCATAAAAGAAAGTTACGCTAGAATTGTAACGGTAAACAAAGAATTTTTTGTGCTTGAAAAATCAGGTAGAAGAAATGAAATTGAATCCTTAAGACGTGATTTAAACGCATTTGGAATTATGCAATTTGTTCGTTCTGGACGCATTGCCGTAACAAAAGACGAGATGAAAATAACCGAATTGCTAAAAGCATTCGATAACCAATAATTACAATTAAATATACCATGGGAAATTATTTCAACACACTATCATTAAGAGATAAATTAAATCAATTATCGAAGTGTAGATTTATGGATGCTTCAGAATTTACGGATGGCGTAAATGCTTTAAAAGGGAAAAAAATAGTTATCGTAGGGTGCGGTGCTCAAGGTTTAAACCAAGGGTTGAACATGAGGGATTCTGGTTTGGATATTTCTTATACTTTACGTGATGCGGCCATTGCGGAAAAGCGTCAATCTTTTATAAATGCCACTGAAAATGGATTTAATGTTGGCACTTACCAAGAATTAATTCCAACAGCAGATTTAGTGTTGAACCTGACGCCGGATAAGCAACACACCAGTGTTGTTAAAGCGGTTATGCCTTTAATGAAAAAAGGAGCAACATTATCGTATTCTCACGGATTTAATATTGTTGAGGAAGGGACGCAAGTACGTGAAGATTTAACGGTAATTATGGTAGCGCCAAAGTGCCCAGGAACTGAGGTTCGCGAAGAATACAAAAGAGGTTTTGGTGTACCAACATTAATTGCGGTACACGAAGAAAATGACCCTGAAGGAAAAGGTTGGGCGCAAGCCAAAGCTTATGCAGTAGCAACTGGAGGGGATAAAGCAGGTGTTTTAGCATCCTCTTTTATTGCTGAGGTAAAGTCTGATTTAATGGGAGAGCAAACTATTTTATGTGGTTTGTTACAAACAGGTTCTATACTTTGTTTTGATAAAATGGTTGAAGAGGGTATTGATGCAGGTTATGCCTCAAAATTAATTCAATACGGTTGGGAAACTGTAACGGAAGGTCTTAAATATGGTGGTGTTACTAATATGATGGACAGACTTTCAAACACTGCAAAAATTAAAGCTTTTGAATTATCAGAGGAGTTAAAAGACATTATGCGTCCATTATTCCAAAAGCACATGGACGATATTATTGAAGGTCGTTTTTCTGCTGGTATGATGGCAGATTGGGCTAATGATGATAAAGATTTACTGGGCTGGAGAGCTGCAACTGCAGAAACGGCGTTTGAAAAAACACCAGCTGGAAATGTGGAAATCTCTGAGCAAGAATATTATGATAATGGTGTATTAATGATTGCTATGGTAAGAGCAGGTGTGGAATTAGCTTTTGAAGCGATGACAGATTCTGGAATTATTGATGCTTCTGCATATTACGAGTCATTACACGAAACGCCACTTATTGCTAACACAATAGCAAGAAAGAAATTATATGAAATGAATTCTGTGATTTCTGATACAGCTGAATACGGGTGTTATTTATTCGATCACGCTTGTAAGCCTTTATTAACAGATTTTATGAAAAATATTAAGACTGATGTTATCGGTAAGCCTTATGCTAAAGACAACGGTAAAGGTGTAGATAATGCAAAACTTATTGAAGTGAATGCAGCCTTAAGAAATCATCCTGTTGAAAAAGTAGGAACATTTTTAAGAGGATCTATGAAGGCTATGAAACCTATAGTGTAAGAATATTAATATAACTTTAAAATATCACATATAATTATGTTTTTTTTCACTTATATTTTAATAAAAAATAGAACCGTAGCTAAGGCTATGCTTATATTTTTATTTCATCTAAGCAAAAAATAATTCAAATTATTTATGCAACATTTTAAAATTAAATTGACATAAAGAGTACAACTAAACTAAACTATATTTGTTTAAAACCTGTCGGATGTTTTCATCTAGGCAGGTTTTTTATTTTAAATAATTTGGGCGTTACCAGAAAAAGGTCGAGCTTTCCGCTACAAGTCCTCGCACCTCCTACGTCGGGCTGTGGGCTATCCGCTGCAATCTCTAACGCAAGCAAGTTTGCAAAAAGCAGTGTTAAAACCCGTGGAGTGTTTTTTTTTTTTATTTTAAATATCTATTTCCATTGCCCCAACTCAAGAGCATTTAACCAAATACCTTTATCTTCTTGACCCTTAAAATTAATAATTATTGGGCTTTTTCCATCTGAGGTAAATATAAATTCACCCATTCCAGGTAACTCCCATTGCATTTGTTCGCCTGCGGTAACTTGAACTCTTTCTTTTTGATTCATGGCATTTGAAGTTACTGTTAAAGATTTTTCATAAGGTAATTTGTGGGTGCTTAATGCTTTTAGTTTTTCTTTATTAGGATCCATAGGATCTGAATTACTTCTAGGGGCATGATGCCATGTTTTTAATTTATAAGTGCCTTTAGGTAAGTTTTCAAAAGTCAGATTAAGCCCATTCTTGTCTATTACAATAACGCCATCTGCATAAGCAAATCCGTATTTCCCAATAACGTTCATTTCTCCCAACCATCTGCAAATACCATTAGAAGAGGCTGCGGTTAAAGTTGCAGAAGCATTTTTAAATGATTTAAAATTATAAATATTGTTACCATAATCAGTGCCGTTCCAAAAATTCCAACTAAACTGTGTTAATTGGTCTGGTGCACCAATATCAATACGTTCTCTAGTAAAATCGTAAATAGGTTTTGCATTAGCAAGAATATAGTCAGTATTGTTAGGAACCAAAGTAATTGTAGCTTGAGCAGATTTTAAACCTTTTGATTTTGCGTAAATTGTAATGGTTTCAACAGTATTGCCAGCTCTAATTAGTGCAGGAGCAACACCATATTCTGTAAACATTGGGTTGGCATTTATATTAGCATCATCTCCAACAACATGGCCATCTCCTTTTACAGAAAAAGCAATTAAATTTTCAGTATTAGAAACGACAGTTCCATGCTTATCGACAACAGTAGCATAAGCCATTAAAATATCATTACCATCAGCAACAAAATCTCTGCCTGATGTATCCAATCTTAACTGTAGTGCAAAAGGTGCTTCTGGTGTCTGCTTTTTGGTTTCAATAATGCTTCCATCTTCAAAATAACCTTTGGCATTTAATTTGCCAGACTTATATTTAATATCTCTAAAATGAAACGGAGGGTGGTCCAACCCATCGTAAATAGTGTCTTTACTCGGTTTGCTTTTTGCTATTTTTTCTCCGTTTAAAATTAATTCAACCTCATCCGCATTACTAAAAATAGTTATTTCATCAGTTTTAGAGACCCAATCTTCTTGAATAGAAATAAATGGAGCTTCTAATAATTCAGACTTATACCATTCAAATTCTGGTCTGGAATGTCTGAAGATGGTCATCATCCCACTTCTGGTTCTGTCCATATTACTTTTAGCTTTATTATGGGCTGGGTGAAAGGTGTAATATGCATGTGCAGTCCAGGAGATTAAACCAGTCATCATTGAGTCCTTTTTATATGGTGCAACTGCTGCGGCGCCTCTGCTACCTTCCATAGCAAAAATAGGTTCCGATCTATCCCATAAAAAAGGACCATATAACATATTTGCATTTATATCTGTTAAACCAGAGGTTTGCCAGCCTGTCCATCGCGCTCCTTGAGAAGCTGTTAAACGAATGGGATCTTCTTGTTTTATAGTATTATGAACCCTTGGTACATAACCTCGATGATTTACACCTGCACCCCACATGACTATGGAGGCATGGTTTCTATGATTTCGTACCATAGTTCGTGCAGACTTTTCTAAATTATCCCACCACGCATCTTCTTGAGAAATAGAAATCCATGTTGGTGCTTCTTCATAAACTAAAATTCCTAGTGTATCACACGCATTAATTAAAGCATCATCCTGCGGGTAATGTGCGGTTCGCATAATATTGAATCCAAATTCTTTAAATTGTGCCATATCTTTATAATGTAATGAATTTGGAACCGCATCACCTATATATGGATATTGTTGATGGCGATTAAAGCCAATCAGTTCTATAGGTTTATTATTGAGTATAAATCCTTTTTCAGGATCTAATTCAAACTTCCGAAGACCTATTTTATTTTCTACATAGTCTATAGCTTTGTCATCAACTAAAATAATACTATTAACCCGATATAGGTAAGGGTTGTTTGTATCCCAAAATTGCACATTATCTTCTAAGCTCCCTATTTGATTGAATTGATATTCTATTCCAGAAGCGACCTGTTTACTATCCGTAATTCTTAAAACTACAATGCCTTCTTTATCAATAATTCGAGTTGAAATTTTTATATTTTGTAATTTAGAAGTTTCATTTTTAACTGAAGTTTTAATATTAATTGTTGCGTTTTTATTAACAGGATCAATAGTTGGAGTGGTAATATTTACTCCAGAATTTAAGGTTTCCCAATTAAATGTAATATGAATAGGGTTTGTTTCAACTAAATATACGTCACGATATAGGCCACTAAATTTTACATAATCGTAGGGTCCCGGGTCTGGTGGCACAATTTCATTTCTTCTGTTGTCGCAAAGCACGGTTACTTGGTTAGTTTTTCCACGTTCAACATAGTTTGTTATATCAAAATGGAAGGGTGTATAACCACCAACACTATGCTGCCCAATATGTTTCCCATTTATCCATAAATCTGTTACTTGGTGAGCGCCTTCAAATTCTAAAAACACTTTTTTATTAGTATCACTAACATTTATATTTTTTCTATACCACCCAACGGTTCTGTGAAAAACCAACTGTGTTTTTTCATCATTTAAACCATCAAGTGTTAGTGAAGTTAATTTTAGCGTATGCGGAATAGTTACGGTTTCCCAGTTTGAATCATCCAAGCTTGATTTGTAATTTTCAGCATCAGGATTTCCTAATTTAAATTTCCAACCCTGATTTAGTATTGCTTTTGTTCTATCTGTATCTGGAAACCCATAAGGTAATTGCTGAGAAAAACTAAAAGTCTGAAGCATTAAAAATATAAAAAAAGTACTAAAATAATCTTTAAACATATCTTCATTAATAAATTGTTAAAACCTAAAGCTAGATATTAATTTGATATAGCGTGCAATTATTTTTGAAAAATTAACTTTTAAAAATCATAATTTTTTTATTCTGTAAATTGCATAAGATTTTTATTAAGGAATTATTAAAAAATAAAAAATATGAAGCAGGAAAAAGATGTTTATTTTCCTAGTATTGAAAGTGTGAAAACAGCAGCTGCAACCATAAAAAAAGTATCAGCAGTTACACCTTTAAATCAAAGTTTAAGATATTCAAAACAGTTTGATGCGAATATTCTCTTGAAGCGGGAAGACTTACAGCAAGTTCGTTCTTATAAAATTCGAGGCGCTTACAATAAAATTAGTTCATTAACTTCTAGTGAGTCTGAATCTGGTGTTGTTTGTGCTAGTGCTGGAAACCATGCGCAAGGTGTGGCACTATCATGTAAATTATTAGAAATTAGAGGGGCTATTTATATGCCTGCTACAACGCCAAACCAAAAGGTAGAACAAGTAAAAATGTTTGGAGAAAATTTTATAGAGATTAAGCTTGTTGGAGATACGTTTGATGATGCTTACCATGCTGCCATGTTAGAGTGTAACTCCTTAGATAAAACATTTATTCACCCATTTAACGACGAAAAGGTTATTGAAGGACAAGCCACTATTGGTTTAGAAATTTTAAATCAGTCTGATGTTCCTATCGATTATGTATTTGTGGCAGTTGGCGGTGGTGGTTTAGCTGCAGGTTTGTCAACTGTATTTAAAACGTTATCTCCAAACACAAAAATTATTGGTGTAGAACCTGAAGGAGCGCCGTCTATGTCAACTTCAATAAAGAATAATAAAAACACAACTATTGATCAAATTGAAAAATTTATTGATGGGGCAGCTGTTAAACGTGTTGGTGATTTGAATTTCGCCATTTGTAAGCAGAACCTCGATGGCATGATTACAATACCAGAAGGTAAAGTATGTCAAACTATTTTAGATTTATATAACAGAGATGCTATTGTAGTTGAGCCAGCAGGTGCGCTAAGTATTTCGGTTTTAGATTTTTATTCTGAAGAAATAAAAGGGAAGAATGTTGTATGTATTGTTAGTGGTAGTAATAATGATATTACTAGAACTTCTGAAATTAAAGAACGCGCCCTTTTATATGCAAATTTAAAACATTACTTTATTCTTAAATTTCCACAACGTGCGGGTGCTTTAAAAGAATTCGTGGTTGATATTTTGGGTAAAAATGATGATATCACTTATTTTCAATATGCTAAAAAAACCAATCGTGAAAATGGATCTGCAGTTGTAGGTGTTCAACTAAAATCTGCTTCAGATTTAGAGCCATTAATTACTAGAATGAAAAAGAATAATTTTTATGGTGATTACTTGAATGATAAACCAGATTTATTTCAGTTTTTGGTGTAAATTTTTTAAATTTGTTTAAAGATTAAAAATTATGAAAACACTTAATATTATAGTATTAGCCGTTTTTTCAATAGCCATTTTTAGCTGTGGAGGAAAAGAAGAAAAGAAAAAAGAAGGATTTAGTTATGATAAGAAATCTGATGTTTCTAAGACCACTGAAACAAATGTTAATGATATTGTTCTTACTGGAAATGATGCCATGCAATTCAACAAAAAAGTAATTAAAGTTGAAGCTGGGAAAAAAGTAAAAATCACGTTAAAGCATATGGGTAAAATGGATAAAAATGTCATGGGACATAATTTTGTTTTACTTAAGCAAGGTGTTGATTTAACTAAATTTGGAAATAGTGCAGCCATTGCTCGTGATAATGATTATATCCCAGAAGGTACTGAAGATGTTATTGTTCATACCAAACTAATTGGTGGAGGTGAAACCGTAGTTATAGAATTTGATGCCCCTGAAGTCGGAACATATGATTTTTTATGCAGCTTCCCTGGGCATTATGCAATTATGAAAGGAAAGTTTATTGTAGAATAAACATTTTTTATAAAAACAAAAAAGCTCGTAAAACTTAAGTTTTACGAGCTTTTGCTTTATAATTTTTAAATATTACTTCACTATTAATTTGGTTCGCATGGTATAAGCATGTACGTGAAATGTACAAACAATCCAATATTCAGCAGGGTTGCTTGGAGAGGTGAAATAAATAGTTTTAGAACTACCTAGGTCAACAGTTCCAGAATGAACTATAATCATATCGCTAAATGGCACATAATTTAAATCTGGACCATCAAGACCTAAGGTAAGCGCTTTTTTACCAACTTTTAGCGGTGTTTCTTTTCCTTGCGAAGTTACAACAACGCTATAAATCATTTTAATCTGTCCTAAATAAAGGCTATATATATTTATAGAAATGACAAAGTAATTAGACGTTACAGCAAGCCTTTTAAATTATAAATCTTAGTCGCGAATAAAATATTAAAGTGCTAAGATTTCAATATTTTTAAATTCAACAGGATGGCTTTCACTTTGTAATGAAATAAACCCGCTTTTTAATGGCAAATTTTCTTTACTTTTCCAGTAATCATTATTATAATCAACATCACCACCATACTGAGGTTTTGAGTACCGCAATACTTCTTTATCGTTAATAAAATGTTTTATTATGGAATCATTTCGAACTTCAATTTCAATATGAACCCACTGGTTGTCAGGGAATGTTTCAGATGAAGAATTTATGCAATGTTCGGTAATAAGTTGTCCGTCTATTTCAACATGTGTTCCTGGTGTACATAAATTTCCAGTGGAACGTTTGCTAACACTATCTCCTCCTAAAAGTTGCACTTCAATAGATACTGGAAAGTCTTGGTTTAAACCTATATTTTTTGGGTTTTCACAATGAATCATTATGCCACTATTTCTATTTGCCCAAGATGCGCCACCTTTAATTTGATGACCTGTAAATCTATAATCCATTCTTAATTTATAGTTGCTAAACGAGTTTTTATGAAAGATGTGCCCGAATGAATTATTGAATGAATCATAAGCTTTATAATTCACTTTTAAAACACTATCTTCTACTATAAATGTATTCTTAAAATTATGACCAACAGGGTGTCCTTTTATTTTTATAATCCAATCGTTTAAATTTTTACCATTAAATAAGGTTTGCCATTTTTTGGAACTTATAATAGTTTCCTTCTTGCTAGGTGTTTTATTGCAACCTAAAAAAGAAACTAGAACAATGATTAGAAGTGATTTTAAAAGGTTTTTCATCAAGGATACATTTAAATATTAGAGTGTTACAATGCCCAAATTCTTTCGTTAGGTACTTTTTTAATAGGTAAGCAGCCTATTTGAGCACCGGGGATAGGGTCGTAATTTAACACCTCTTCACCAACTTTTTCAGAAGTAAAATAACCAAATATGGTATATGCCTTCACAGATAATAAAAATTTGTACAATAGGTAGTTTTCCGTTTGGGAAACTGATAAATTTTCAAATGGGAGTTTTTGTTCTAATAATATTGTTTTTGAGGCCTCATCAGAAATTTTGAAATAGGATGCTAATAGGTTTTCGAATTGCTCTTTTTTTCCTTTTATAATTTCAGCATTAAATTGAGATTTAAATTTTTCTGCAAACGTTAAAGCACCTTTTTTAAATAAATCTTGGTTTTCTTTTGTTTCAATATCATGGTACATCAAATCTATAAATTGAGGTACATTTACATCCAAAGCGCCAGGAGTGTTAGTGGTTGGTAAAATGATATCTGCTAAAAGTGTTACGATATGTTTTTCATCTGTAGAAAAAAATAGAGGAGACCACGTATTTGTTTCAGCTTTACATGAAGCCAACATATTGAAA
>ENA-ORXM01004056-ORXM01004056.1-marine-metagenome-genome-assembly--contig:-NODE-4056-length-13455-cov-5.648154_pt1 | contig 13455 bp, 17 predicted proteins | sample MGYA00237867_ERZ511480 | MGnify/ENA primary metagenome ERZ511480 (study PRJEB26309, sample SAMN06266103) | marine metagenome | isolation source: Algal blade | place: United Kingdom:Sidmouth, United...
CCCTCTTGTCAACTTGTGAAAACGGATACAGTTATTACCTAAATAAAGTGAGGTGATAATTCTTTAAATATTTACCTAACAAATATTTTGTCGCGATGATGTTTTAGAAAAATAGGATCAGGTCCAAATTTTTCAGGTGCTCTTAGTGAGCATGTTTCAAAAAATGGCTTAGCCATTTCACTCAGCTGAAGTTCTTTAGAAACTACCATCTCGTGATTATCTTCAAAAGTTATCAGCCCACTATCAAAAGCCCGATCGTGCAATGCATTCAACAAAATACCATTGCGGGGATTAACCCGCGCCTCCTTATTTTCAGACCAAGGCACAATGTGGCTCGCAATAAGAAGTTCTGTCTGAGAAATAGCTGTCAGTGCACACTTTCCCGAATATGCTGCTAAAAGTGAGGCTCTAAAGAAGTCTTGGTTTCGTCTTGTCTTCTGTAACCGCAAAACCTCTCCGCCTTCACGCAATTCGTTTTGAGACGAATCAGGCGACTCAACTTGGCTATAATACATTTCAGTAGTTTTAAGTGATTGTAGCTTATCTAAAAACGGAACAGGGTCCGCGAAAAACTCCTCCCAAATCAAAGCATCAGTTTTGCTGAAATTACCCATTCCCTTTCTATCTATTGTAGGATCAAGTGCTGCAAAATTAGACATTTTAAGTGTTAAGGCACCTGGTGTTCTACCAATTTTGTCAGCTAATACTATTATATCAGGATTTCTAGAATGAATTTTCCCAAAGGGAGTAATAAAATATAGCTCAAGCGCCAACATTTGCTCAGGTCGTTGCCAATTTTTTCGTTCAGCCATGACCTACCTTAATCGTATATCTATTGGTTTAAAAAACATACAGACTTAAGGGTAAGTATGCACCTTTTTTGTTTCCTCTCCATGCGTTAATTCTTAACACTCATATCTTGGGCGTATCATTTTATGCAGATACATAAAAAAACCAACGCCCCATTAGGGCGTTGGCTCTTTTGCCTTGAAAGCTAGGGTGCCCCGAAGGGTAGGGCCTAAAATTTTGCCTTAGCTTTTTGCAGCTGTTACGCCTGTCTTATAATCTACGCAGGCTTGGAGGTCGCTTGCGGCTTTTTCTTGGCAAAGCTTAAGTGCGTCTTCAAAGCTATAGACCTTCTTGGCTTTTTTCGTCATCACCGGACTGCGCTCAGCCGCTGATAGGACATTTGTCTGCGGCGTGGCGGCTATAGCTGTGGCTGTAGCCGGGGTCTTCATCGCGGTTTTCTTTTTGTCATCACAGCTTTTATCGTCTCCGGCTAAAGCAGATCCTGCTGTAAAGGCGAGAGTGATGAGGGATAGTCCGGCGATTTTAAATGTCGTATGCATGTTGCGTCTCCTTAATGACAATGAACGCTATCTCATTACACGACAAGTGTCGTAATACGCAAGAATAAAACGACATCTGTCGTATTTGTAAGGTTTCGGATAGGTAGTGCAGATTTAGATATCTTCAACTTTTAATATTCTGAAAGCGATGTTGGCGATTTCTTCCCTCTGTATGACCAACATTTCCATTGCTCCACCACCGCTTCGATGAATTTGTTCTGCAGAAAAATCATTTGCTGTAAACTTCGTATAAAATGGAGTCGCTTTAAATAAATGAATAGCTTCAATCTCTTTTCCGTTATGAACAAGGTTTTGTAATATTCCGACGTAACCTAAAGATTGTTTATACCGCGGAGTATCCCTTGAAGACCTGGTAACAACATACGCCATTGCCATCGAATTCACAGGTTTGGTCTCTTCATAAAGACCGTAAAACGGTCCTAAACTATAATTCAGTATTTTTTCACGGAATAAGCGAATATTTTTGAAGACGCATGCCAAGATAAAAGCAATGCAACAAAGTGCAATCAAGGCTAGAAGTAATCCACCTATAATCTTAAAGTCTACGTTTTCACCTATAAGAGAAGCTCTGTAAAAGTCTGGATTTACATCAATTGGGAACCGAATAAGCGAATGACTTACGATGATACTATTCAGCCAGATAAGTCCACAGAAGGTTAAATGGGAGAGTATAGTTCCAATGCCAATGGTTACCGTTGAGATAACTTTATCCGTCTTGTACGATAGCTCTGCAACATTTTCTGTATATGCAAAAAGATATGCATAAAACACAAAACCTGGCAATAATATTGCCGAACTTATTAAGATAGATTGCGTGAGAAGCACTAAGCCGCTTGTTGAGTTTTTTCTTTATGAGAATTTTTTGGCGGTGCTTTAACGGTAAATACACCGTCCTTAAAAGTAGCCTGACTAAACACAGCAACCCAGTTGCCATGCTCATCTAAGAGACTGTCAGCGAGTTTAAGTGTATCTCTTATAAGGTCTTTTCTTTTTGCCATAACAGAAACATAAGAAGAACAAACGTTAAAGTCAAGCTAAAGCCTACTAACGCTCCACCATCATCCGCTTGATATCTGCTATAGCCTTAGCCGGGTTTAATCCCTTGGGGCAGACATTGGCGCAGTTCATGATGGTATGGCAACGATAAAGCTTGAACGGGTCGTCCAGCTTTTCAAGGCGTTCATCTTTGGCGTCATCACGGCTATCAACGAGCCAGCGATAAGCTTGCAGCAACGCGGCAGGGCCGAGATAACGGTCCCCGTTCCACCAATAAGACGGGCAAGAGGTTGAGCAGGACGCGCAGAGAATACACTCATAATAGCCGTCCAGCTTATCACGGTCTTCAACTGTTTGCGTCAGCTCTTCTGTCGGCAGCGGCGTGGATGTGTGCAGCCACGGCTCAATAGAGGCATATTGTTTATAAAAATTTGACAGATCCGGCACCAGATCGCGCACAACCGGCAAATGCGGCAGCGGCGAGATAGAAATATCTTTACCCGCGACATCTTCAATCGCTTTGGTACAGGCCAGCGTATTCCGCCCGCCAATATTCATCGCGCAAGAGCCGCAAACCCCTTCGCGGCAAGAGCGGCGAAACGCTAGGGTCGGATCAATCTCGTTTTTGATTTTAAACAGCGCGTCCAGCACCATCGGCCCGCATTCGTCCAGGTCAATCTGGTAGCTATCCCAATACGGGTTCTTCCCGTCAGTAGGATCATAGCGGTAGATTTTAAAGGTTTTGACGTTGGTCCCGCCTGTGGGTGCAGGCCAGTTCTTGCCGTCAGTAACCTTAGAATTTTTGGGTAGCGTGAGCTGTACCATGAGAAGACCTTTTATATTCTAGGTCTATATACGGGCTAGCGGGGCGGGATGCGACAGATTTTTTATGTTTTTTTGTCGCGTCCCGCCCCGGCGCCCGCTCTCCCCTTCGAACTGGAGATATTTAAGGAGCTGTCTTATTCCGCAGCTTCCTTATAAATTTCACTAAGAGTCATCCGGTAATCTGGCAATTCTAATCCAATCACAGGACGTTCTTGCGTTGGCACAAGATGATGTTCAAACAGAAATTTCAAATCATCTTCACGACAATTAAGCACTTCACAAACATCTGCAATTATGGCGCTGCGGGCATCATGCTTTGAAAACTTGGCCGCGCGTATAGCCGCCTCTATAAATTGGCCAGAGGGACGCACTGGCGTTGGCGCAAAGTCTTCTATATCTGTATTTTCGATAACAAGCCGTAATGGCATATGCCTTATATCCTAACTCAAACGCCCCTGAGTTGCACCTCGATATGGCGTTAATAAGACATTAAGCAAGACAGAAATCAAACGAATTTTCAATATAATTAAATTTTGCACTTAGTAACTGTATTTTGAGTGCTAACAGCTATGAAGAGGGTGCCCGCTCAAAGCTTTTTAAAGTTATGGGTAGCCCGATCCAAAGACGCGGCGTAGGATTTCGCTTGTGCGTTTAGCGGGGTTTTCGCGGATCGCTTTTTCTTCCTCGCCAATATAATAGAACACGCCTTTCAAACCGTAATCCACGCCGTGCTTAATCAGATCGCTCCGCGCATTCCCCAAGCTAGGCGCAAAAGGAATATTGGTCATTGTCGATTGTAATTGATCCGCGATTTGCAATGCGCCTGTTTGGCCCAAGGCATTTTCCATTATCGGCGAGAATAATGTCGCCAGCTTGGTGGTCGTGCGGTCCGCGAGATATTGCGTCGCCGCATTATCAGGCCCGCGCACAATATTAAGCGCGTCTGTAATTGTCAGGTCCCGAATAGCGCCAATAAAGATATCTTTGGCAACAGGGGCGGCCTTTTCTGCGCCGCGGTTTAATTGCTGTTGCAGCTCGACCAAGAGGCCATCAGCGCCTATCGGCTGTAGATAGCCCTGAACGTCTTGCAACACTTTTGGGAGCGGAATACGGACAAGGGCGTTTCCTAAAAAACCGTCCAAGACACCGACATTGGAAATCGCATTGCCTACGCCATTATCCAGCGCCGCGCGAATACCCATCGCCGCGTCGCCTTGGGAGAGTGCGCCATAGCCGCCCAAAATACCGTCAAGCACGGTGGGGTCGAGCGTCTCGCAGGCACCAAGCCCCGCCGCGCTTAATCCGCCTAGTAATACAAAACGTCTGTCGAGAGGGCTCATGGGTGTCTCCAAAAGTTTAGGTCTGCCTATCTTTGAACTGCGGGGCGCGCTTTTCAAGGAAGGATTGCACCCCTTCTGCACAATCGGGACTGACGAATGCTTTGTTGAGCATTTTGCTTTCCATCATATGTAGCGTAAATGGCGCTTCGCCCAATGTGCCGCCGCCCAGCATTGACGCCCGCAAGAGCCGCTTATTATTGGCTGTGCTGGTCGGGGAGCAATTGACCGCAATATCGCGCGCCAGTTCTAACGCGCGCGGCAGCACGTCTTCGGGATCGCAAATCTCTGAAAAGAATCCGGCCCGCTGCAACTCGTCCGCGCTTATAAAGCTGGCTTTCAAAATCCATTCATTGGCTTTGGCAAAGCCGACTAAGCGCGGGAGGAACCAACTGGCCGCGCCGTCACAGGCAATGCCGCGCCGCGCAAAGGGGAAGGCGTATTTCGCTCTGTTAGAGCCAATGCGAATATCCATCGGGCAGAGCATGGTCGCGCCAATCCCAACCGCCGCGCCGTTCACCGCCGCAATGATGGGCGTGTCGCAGTCAAACACGGCGAGATTTAAAATACCGCCCGCATCGCGCATCTCGCCCTCATGCATTTCAGGCACGCTATCCACGCCCGCACTGGAAAAGCCTTCGCTAATATCCGCGCCCGCGCAAAAGGCGCGCCCCGCCCCGGTCATAACAATCACGCGCACAGACGGGTCAGCATCCGCGGCCTGAATAGCGCTGAGCATGGCCTCATGCAGCGCCATATTATAAGAGTTCATCGCCTCGGGCCGGTTTAGCGTCAGCAGAGCCACAGAGGGCGTTTGGTCATCACGGGTCACAAGAACAAGGGACATAGAAAAGCCTTTCAAAATTTAGCAAAGCTTAAGCAGAGACCAAGGCCAGAGCAAGAGCTCACGACTTTGCGATTGGCCTTTATCACGCGCCTGGCTTTAGCGGGCGAGCGGCTGCGCGCCTTGCAGTGGGTGGTGTTGCGCTGGCGATGGGCGGCCATACAAATCTCGTCACGCAAAGGCTGAGCCAAGTAACGGCAGGCGTCTGAGCGCGGCGGCTTTTATGCTCTCGTGAATATGCAGGGGGAACTCTTTGGGAAGCCCCGTCAGCACAGCGTCAAAGGCCGCTAAAAATGACTCGCGAACATCCGTTATCGCCTCATGCGCAAAGTCTTGACCTAAACCCGCCTCAATAGCCGTTTCCAGAAAATGCCGTCCATGAATCTTTTGAATTTTATAGTGTTTGCGATGTCCAAGCGGCATAGCGAGTTTAAAATCCTTATGCCTAATCTGATGGGCGTCAAACGCCATTTGGGCCGACATGACATCATAAATCGGGGTCAGTTGAAATCCGTTATTGGGCGCGAGAAAAAGGCTAAAGTTCTTGGCATGGCCGTCTGTCGCGCCGATCAACCAAAATAAAATCTGGCTTTTGAAAACAGTTATCTGATCTTTTAGAGGCACGTCAGACGCGGCTAAAAATTGCAAAATATCAACCAAAGTGGGGCCGCCCATATTTTGATATTTCTGTGATGGCGGGTATCCCAATGCCTGGCACATATCCTCTTGGGGCAGCCTGACGATAAGGCCATCATCCAATGTCAGGCGATCAAATCGCTCGACAATTAAAACTTTCCGGGCTTCAAAGGTGTGAATGTCAACCTGCGCCGTCTCGAGTCCAAACGCCTCTAATAACTTTAAGCAATAATACTCATTTTCAACACTGTCCGTCATATCAACAGGCCCGCTTTCCCATTGGATTGTTCCGATGGCAGGCTTGAAAATATGCGTTGTGGGAGTCATGCCTTGCGGTTCAAACCATGAATGTTTAACCCGCAAAAACGCGGCCTTTTCTTGCGCGCCCGCCAAGGAAATACGAAACCCTCCGTCTCTTTCAATGCCGAGCGGAGCGCGTTCCAAATTCATCAAAATTGTATAAATGTGTTTATCACTGACCGGCAAACCTACGGGCTTTGCAAGATCTGGTATCGGAGCGCTGAGGGGTAAAAACTGTAAAGCGCCTACGCAATCGCGCCCAATTTCACGCAATAAACTATAGGCATCTCGGCCCTCAGCACCGACGCGTTCAGCTATTTTTTTTAAGATGAGCTCAGAATCCGGTAACAAGTTCTCGAAATAGGAAGACACTAAATCCCCTATATAGGCTTTGTCTTGTAAGGGCATGGATTGCGAAAGGGCGATCGCATTATCCCATGCAAGCCAGTCCCCAGAATATTCAAAACTCACAGCTCCGTTTTTCTGCTTTGTGTAAAGCCCCACAGCCCGCCCGTTTAAGCAGACCTGCAAAACTCTATTGCCGCGGCGTCTCACCTAAATAGGTCCGCGACATCCTGCGCCGAGGTGACCTGACGCGGGCGAATTTCGATTTCCAGGTTAAGAACTGAGAGCAGCTTAAATATCTGTGTCATTTTCTGGCCCACATCCCCCGATTCAAGACGAGATATTGACATTTGCGTTGATGCAATCTTCTCCGCGAGATCAGACTGATTCAACTCAGCCGATAAACGATATTGCTTTAATATATGCCCCAAATCATCAGGGGATCGCGCTACTTTACGCATGACTTATCCTATATTCAGTCTGTGATTAAAACGTATATATTCAATATATGAATAAAGTCAATATATTCACTCATTGTTTAAAGTATATTTATTCAGTATTTGAATAAATTGCCACTATGCTGTTGGCACGACTCGAACTGGCTCGTTAGTCATTTATAGAGCGATTTTAGGATGCTCGGTTTTCTTTCTCATCGTAAGTTTGATTGAACCCTCACTGGAAGGGTTTTTTTGAGTTTATAGCTGAAAACACGTCTTGACGTGTTCAACATTCATACCTACGTACATATAAACATCAATACCTAGCACCATTAAAATAAGAAAATTAAATTGCCTTACACGGAACCAAAAAATGTTATTTCGCCAAAGACCAAATGGAAGATTCGTAGGGTCCTAGCCGACACGGGAAAGAATGGCTGGAGCATTGCTCAAGGGACATGGGAAGAAGAACCCCGCCTTGCTATACGTTGGAATGGAAACGATGACGACTTAGGAAATCCTCAATCACGCGGACATCCAACTTGGTTCATCCTCCCTAATGATTTAGAAGATGCAGTACATGATACCATTGAAACTGTAGAACAATCCTTTGATGATGTCCGTTGCCAAATATTGCCGCATGAAGATGGAAATCACGGCGTTTGGAACGTTGTTCTGAATATTTCTAAAAACATTCAAGAAGAATGGGGTGGTGACGAAAAAACAGTGTTTTTTTCATTGCCTGACCTAGAAAAACGATTGTTTCGCGCACATAAAAAATACATGAATTTTATTCATGGCGAAATAAAATATTGTTTTCTAGATGGAAAATTTGAAGCCATTATGTATTCCAATGGAATTTCCGAAAACAAAAATCCAGTAGACATTCAAACCGTTAATGATGCTCTATTGAGGGCCGTGAAAGCCGCAATTGGGGCTCAAAGGAAATCATGAGATTATTTATATCATATATTCATTTTGATGAATAAGTTGCAGAGGTTCTTGAGAGAACCGTGGGAAACTCAGATATGGTACTCTCAACCCTCAATGACTACATTGAAGCAATGGGCAGAACAATCCATCCTAAATGTCGGCCTCGCATGGGTAGCTTTTTTCTCGTAAAAAATCACCTCAAGGACAGCTATTTTATATCACTGACGAAGATTTAAATTAAATTAGCCGTAAGCTGCTTTAAAAATATCCAGTATAGCGTTTTGAACGAAACTTCTCGTTACTTCCTCTATTTTGACAGCCTTCGAGCCGCCTGAATTTCCGCCTCTTGTTTTTGAAATTGTAGACTGTCTAATCAAAACACTCCCGAGATTTGAACTTGACGCAATCCATAAGTAGGGAACTCTGTCTTTGTGATCGTATGGGTTTGGAACTGTAGCAATCTCAAACTTAATACTTCTATCATTCCTGGGCATAGAGTTCTTATCAATTTTTGCAAAATAACTTTTGCCTTTGAGATATTCCTTAATTTCCAACATTGCTGGTTCGATTACTTCTCCGGTTATTTTTATAAATTCTTCATTTATGGCAGCCTGTCTTTTTATTTTTTCATTCGCTTCTTCAGACTTTTTCTTATCTTTTTTAGCTAAACCTTGGAAAACTTCCTCAAATTTTTCTTCAATCGATTTATCCATAATAATTAACCCCCTAATAAACCCGCTTCTTCGGCTTAATATACTCAATCCCGTCGGTCATGGTGTAGTCGTGGACGGGGCGGTAGTCGATTTTGACTTTGTTCGTGCCGCCATCATACCACGCCAGCGTATGCTTCATCCATTTTTTATCATCCCGGTCGCCATGGTCTTCATGGGCGTGTGCGCCGCGAGATTCTGTACGGTTATTGGCGGAGGCCATTGTCACCATGGCTTGGCTGACCAGATTATCTAGCTCTAAGGCTTCCATCAAATCTGTATTCCAGATCATGGTTTTATCAAAGACGGCGACATCGCTCAGCGAGTCGGCAATGGCGGTGACTTTCTCAACGCCTTCAGCCATGCTGTCCGTGGTGCGAAAGACCGCGCAATGTTCTTGCATCGCTTTTTGCAAGCTCATGCGCACTTCAGCGACTTTCTTAGAGCCGCCGGCCGCTTTGAATTTTTCAAGCCTTGCAATAGACGCCTCGCCGGCATCGGCCGCTAGCGGCTTTTGGTCAAGATTAGCGGTGACAGTTTCGCCGCAGCGCAGCCCCGCCGCGCGGCCAAAGACGACAAGATCGATGAGGCTGTTAGAGCCCAAACGGTTTGCGCCGTGAACCGACACACAAGCCGCTTCGCCAACAGCCATGAGGCCCGGCACAACGGCGTCACGGTCTTTGCCCTTTTTCGTGAGCACTTCGCCGTGATAATTGGTTTGAATACCGCCCATATTATAGTGGCAGGTCGGCAACACAGGAATAGGGTCTTTGGTGACATCCACGCCCGAGAAAATCTGCGCTGTTTCTGAAATCCCTGGCAGGCGGGAGGCGAGGACTTTGGGGTCCAAGTGATCCAGATGCAGGAAGATATGATCTTTGTCTTTGCCCACGCCGCGGCCTTCGCGGATTTCCATGGTCATAGCCCGGCTGACCAAATCGCGCGGGGCGAGATCTTTCACGCTGGGCGCATAGCGCTCCATAAAGCGCTCGCCTTCGGAATTGGTCAGATAGCCGCCTTCGCCGCGAGAGCCTTCGGTGATCAGGCAGCCTGCGCCGTAAATGCCGGTCGGATGGAACTGAATGAATTCCATGTCTTGAACCGGCAGACCTGCGCGCAGAACCATCGCATTGCCGTCACCCGTACAGGTATGGGCCGAGGTCGCGCTAAAGAAGATGCGGCCATAGCCGCCTGTTGCGAGAATGGTTTTTTGCGCGCGGAAACGGTGAAGCGTTCCGTCATCAAGCTTCCACGCCGTGATGCCGCGGCACTCGCCATCTTCCATAATCAAATCAAGCGCGAAATATTCGATAAAGAACTCGGCGTCATAACGCAGGGACTGGCCATAGAGCGTATGCAGCATAGCGTGACCCGTGCGGTCGGCGGCGGCGCAAGTGCGCTGCGCCTCAGGCCCTTGACCCATATTCTGCATCATGCCGCCAAAGGGGCGCTGATAAATATTGCCTTCTTCGGTGCGCGAAAACGGCATGCCCCAATGCTCAAGCTCGTAAACGGCTTTGGGCGCTTCGCGGCAGAGATATTCGATGCTGTCCTGATCGCCGAGCCAGTCGGAGCCTTTGACGGTGTCATACATATGCCACTGCCAGCTATCAGGGCCCATGTTGCCCAATGACGCCGCAATGCCGCCTTGTGCTGCAACAGTGTGCGACCGTGTCGGGAACACCTTGGTGATACAAGCCGTTTTCAGACCCTGTTCAGCAAGGCCCAGCGTCGCGCGCAAACCAGCACCACCAGCACCGATGACGATCGCATCAAACGTGTGGGTTTCATATTCATAAGCAGCCATTGTTTTTCTCCGGCGGAATTAAAGTGCGAGGCGCAGAATGGCGATGACGCCAAACGCAGCAGCGCCGTACGACAAGCAGATCATCACGATGATCGCGGCCTTGCGGGCGAAGCCATGCACATAGTCTTCAATCAGGGTCTGCACGCCACCACGGAAATGATAGAATGTGACCAGCATCGTCAGGATGGCAATCGCGGCAGGCACCGGACGGCTGTAATAGGCCACAACTTCCTCGTATGTCCCGCCAAGCGTCGCGCCAAACTGAAAGATGAAAATTGGCAGCAGCACGACCAAGGCAACCGAACTGACCATCATGTGCCAGTGGTGCATCGTGCCTGATTTCGCGGAACCCGTGCCTTCGGCGCGTTTGCGGTCTGTCATAAATGTCATGTCAGTTGCTCCCTTATGTCACAACAATAGTGAAAATGGTCATCAGCACGGACGCGATGATCATGATCAAACCGGCGGTCTCGGACTTTTGCACATCCAGCATATGGCCACTGTCCCAGATCAGGTGACGGATGCCGCCAAACATGTGGTACCAGACGGCCCACGTAGACAGGAAAAACACCAGATCGCCAAACCAGCTGCGCAAGAAACCATCCGCCGTGGCAAATGCATCCGGCCCTGCGGCGGCGGCCACAAACCACCACACGATCATCAATGCAGCGACCAGCAACGCATTGCCTGTCAGGCGCACAAAGATCGACGTCATCGACGTCAATTGCGGGCGGTAAATCGTCAGATGGGGTGAAAGTGGGCGGTTGCCGCGGTTCACATCAGCCATTGGGTATCCTCGTGTCAGCACATCTTTGTGCCTTAATGCATCATCTAATTCCCAGAGTCACGCAGACCACCCTTTCAAAACCATGAAAATTTCACCGATAGCGTCACTATTTCGCACCTGTGATCACACGCTAAATATTTGTGATCACATAACTTCGAAACGCTGCATCAACATCCGGCCCTGCCTGTCAGCCTCGGGCTGCAATTCCCGTGCGATCTTATCGAAATCAAACATATCCGGCGTCAGGCGTGGCGGCACATCGCCCAAAGCATCCAGAAACGCGCAGCGATACCCGTCGGGCGGCGTGCTGACGTTCACTTGTGGCGGGCGCGTCATCAATGCGGCCTCGGCTGCGGCGCGTTGGTCTGCGGGCATGGCCGCTACCCCCTGCGCCATCGTATTAAAAATCCGCGCATTTTGATCAAACGAATAAGGATAAAGCGCCGTCACCGCATCCCATGCGACCTGTTCAACCGCATTTTTGCGCAGGCTGGACTTCACCGCATCACTGCCCACAACCGTGGCTGCCATAGCGTCCGCAATGTAGGTCGCGCGCTGGTTGGTCCCGAATTCCAGATACAGCAGCAGATCAGCCAAAAGGCTGACCGGAAGGCGCAAGAAAAACTGGATCACCTCGAATATCATGTCACCAAGGCTGCGGCTGAAAACGGGGTCGGGTTGCGGCGTCAGCACGTCTTCCCAGCGCAACACCGTTTCAAACGCAAGCCCGATGATCCGGTCCTGTTGCGGGTCGCCATTGCCGAAATGCGCGATCTGCTGGGCCAGCACGGCCATACGCTCTGCATCCGTGCGCACCCACCAATTCGGCATGCCCACCCCGATGATGGACCGCCGGAAAAATCGCCCGTGTGTGCGTGTGTAGGCGTAAAAATACTTATTTACCTCGAACCCGTCAGGCGGTGTCACCCCTTGAGCATCCGCAATCGCGTTGATCATGCGAAACAACTCCGGCATCTCGTCGGGCCAGATTGTGCGGTTCTCGGTTTCGACCATGCGCGGATGGATCACCCATGCCACGAGGAATGCAAACAACCCGCCAAGGATCATGAACATATGCTCGGAATTGAAAAACACCATCCAGACGCCCAGCGCGAAAAACCCGACCGGCAGCGCAAGGATGAGGCACGCAATTCCATAGCCCGCGATGCGGCGCGGCGTGTACCGTGGCACCTCGATCAGCTCGCGCTGCGCCTCAAGGAAAATCCGCTCGCCGTGGCGCGCATGCAGACGGGCCAGAACCTTTTTAATCATCCCAGGACCCCAAACGCGCCCGCGCTGATTGACGCGACGCGTCGGCTGGCATCAACGTGCTGGCGCGCCCGAGCCCGAACGCTGGCATGCCCGAATACACTGTCTCGTATGCGCCCGCGCGCACTAAAAATGTCTCGTGCCAGATGCCCACGTCACCGCGGCCGGCTTTCACGGCCTTGTTGAATTTGACCCATGCCGGCAGATGACTGTGCTCTTGCGCCTTGGCATAGGCCTCAAGATGGTCAAAGCTGCGCCAGTACTGGATCGTGGTGCCGCCTGCCTGAATGTACCCAAGAAACCCCGTGTCCGCGCGCGGCAATCGCGACAGCTCGCGCAGCATGCGTGGCATCGCCATAGCGGCAGGCAACCACTTGTGGATTTTCCAGAATTTATTGACCCGCATCCCGATCAGGAACACAACAAAGTCCCCTTCAATCTGCGCGGTCATGCGGTTGGGAATGACTGTCTTCATACTTGTATTAAAGCGGCATCAACGCCCAATAATCAAGATCAAGCAGGACCTTGGATAGGTATTTCCCATCGTCGCCACGCAAATCGCCTGCCTTGCCTGTCGTCGCAACTAGCCGCAGACGGATCGCCCCGACACCCGGTGCGTCTGTGTCGGCCTTGTCCAAAACCTCCGTCCATGCCCGCACGGTATCACCCGCAAAACACGGGTTCGCGTGCGCCCCACCGTTCAATGCGACGATCATCTGCGCGTTGGCCAACCCGTTGAACGACAACGCACGCGCCATTGAAATCACGTGACCGCCGTAAATCAGCCGCTTGCCATCCGCACGGTTGGTCGCGTCAAAATGCACCTTGGCGGTGTTCTGCCACAGGCGCGTGGCCAGCA